>Ga0209622_1000001_pt1 | contig 29191 bp, 18 predicted proteins | sample TexAe_OM3H0_M2_FD_187943 | JGI IMG/M metagenome (GOLD analysis project Ga0209622, IMG submission 187943) | Forest soil microbial communities from Davy Crockett National Forest, Groveton, Texas, USA - Texas A ecozone_OM3H0_M2 (SPAdes) (version 2) | ecosystem: Environmental > Terrestrial > Soil >...
GTTGATGGAATAGATTATTTTGGTTCGGGCACTCCGGTAGCACTTGCTGTTGCTGCAGCCCCACCTAAAGCATATGGCATACGCATTTTTAATAATCAAATTTATTATTCAACACAAAAAGCAGGGCCAAATAATACAGCAAGTAATTTAGGGATTTGTGCTTTAAATGGTGGAATGCCAACTAGTGGAACGGTAACAGTTAGTGCACCTGTTATTAATACAGGTACGCTAACACCACAAGATTTTTCATTTAGTAACGATGGCAAAACTTGTTATGTAGCCATTAACTTAAATACAGCCGCAGGTGGAATCCAAAAATGGACTAACACAACTGCATGGGCAACCACTGGTTGGTCTTTAGCTTATACTTTAGGAATAGGCGTAACAAATATTGGTGCTTACGGAATTGTTGTAGATTATTCGGGCGCTAACCCGGTTATTTATGCAACAACAACCGAAGCACAAACAGTTGGTAACCGAGTAATAAAAATTATCGATGCAGGTTCGGGCTCAACAGCAACTACTTTAATTGCTTCTGTTATTGGCACTACTAATAAAGGTATATCTTTTGCACCTTGTAGCTCTGCCCCAACATCGGTTATAGCATCAAGTAACAGTCCGCTTTGTGCAAATGCAAATTTAAATCTTACAGCTTCGGCAACTGGCGCTATTTCTTTTTCATGGAGCGGACCAAATAGTTTTACCTCTACCTCACAAAACCCTTCTATCAATAATACTACAATTGTTGCAAGCGGAGTTTATACATTAACTACTACAAACGGTTGCGGTACTACTACTGCCACAACTACAGTTACGGTTAACGCTTTACCTGCCATTTATAATGTAACAGGCGGAGGAACTGATTGCCAAGGAGGTAGCGGTGTTGCAGTTGGTTTAGATAACTCAGCTACTGGTGTAAATTACCAATTAATGAATGGCGCAAGCAATGTTGGTTTAGCGGTTGCAGGTACGGGTACTGTTATTTCTTTTCCAAACCAAACTACAGCAGCTACTTATACGGTTGTTGCAAGCGATGCAACAAGTTCATGTACAAGCAATATGAATGGTAACGCGGTTGTAATTATAACGCCAACTGTAACACCATCTGCAAACATAAATGCTAGTCCAAGCAATATAATTTGCTCAGGCACTAACGTAACTTTTTCAGCTACAACAACCAATAGCGGAAGCACACCCATTTATCAATGGATGCTTAACGGTACAAATGTTGGAAGCAATATTGATAACTACTCAAACAACGCTCTAAACAATGGTGATGTTATAGTTTGTGCATTAACTTCTAATGCAACTTGTGCTACACAAACAACTGTTGTTTCAAATACAATTACTATAAATGTAACTACATCAGTAGTTCCTGCACTAAATATAATTTCAACAAGTGGTACAAGTAATTGTAACGGAACAAATGTTACGTTTTCAGCAACGCCTACTAATGGTGGTACTACTCCAACATACCAATGGATACTTAACGGAACTAATGTCGGTACAAATAGTGCTACTTATGTAAACAACACATTAGCAGATCAGGATATTGTGAGTTGCATGATGGCTTCATCTAACGGATGTGCCATACCAACAACTGCAACAGCAAATAGTTTAACTATGACAGTTGTACCAAATGTAACTCCATCTGTAAGCATTTCAACAAATCCAATAGGTGCTATTTGTGCAGGAACAGGTGTAACTTTTTCGGCAACCGCTACTAATGGCGGAACTCCTGTTTACGAATGGACAAAAAACGGAAATGCTGTTGGAAGCAATAGTGCAACATATACCGATGCTAACTTAGCTAACAATGATGTTGTTGCTTGCATTTTAACATCAAACGCAAATTGCTTAACAGTAAATACAGCTTCGGCAGTTGTTACTACAACTGTAAACTCAAACCCAACCCCTACTATAACCGGTACACTTTCATTTTGTCCGTCAAACTCAACAACGCTTGATGCGGGTACAGGTTACGCATCTTATCTATGGAGTAACAGTGCAACTACACAAACTATATCTGTTACAGCAGGAGGCACTTATTCTGTGTTAGTTTCTGATGGAACATGTAATGGTACTTCAACTACTGTAACAGTAACTGCACTTAATAATCCTACACAACCGGGTGCTTTTACAACAAGTTCTGCATCGGTTTTACTTGGGCAAACAGGTGTAGTTTATACTGTACCTAACGACCCTACTGTTACTTACAATTGGACTTATAGTGGAGCAGGTGCTACCATTAACGGAACAGGAAATAGCGTTAGCATCGACTTTTCATCATCAGCAACTAGCGGTACGCTAAGTGTTACTGCAACAAATAATTGTGGAACAAGTGCAGCAACTAGTATGTCAATTACAGCTTCGTTACAACCAAGTTTTACTTCGGGTAATTTAGTGTTGTTACAAACTTCAGGAACCGTAAACAAAGCAGCATCAGCTATTACACTTAAAGAAATTACAACAAGTGGTGCAGCAGGTATAAGCGTTGCCATTCCAAACAGCGGCCCTACTCCTTTTGAAACAGCCGGTATTTTTGGTGGTTCAGAAGGGTTTTTAACAACATCTACCGATAAACAATTCCTAGTACTTACAGGTTACTCAACTACCATGTCTTCAGGAGATATTACTGCAACATCGGCATTAACTACACCACGTGCAGTAGGTGTAGTTTATCCATCAGGTTTTTTCCAACAAGTTTATTCAAGTACAACCAATTTTGATGGAAACGATATTCGCGGTGCGGTTTCTGATGGAACTAATTTTTGGGCATCAGGCGCATCATCTGCAAATGTTGATGGAATAGATTATTATGGCCCTGGAACTCCTGCAGGGCTTGGCACAAATGCTACTCCGCCAAAAGCTTATGCAATAAGAATATTTAATGGGCAAATTTATTATTCAACACAAAAAGCTGGCCCTACAAATACAACAGCACAATTAGGTATATTTTCAATGGGTAGTGGATTACCAACCAGTGGAACTCCAACACCTACTCAAGTAATAAATACAGGTACTGTGGTTGTCGAAGATTTTTCTATCAATCCAACAACCGATATTTGTTATATAGCTGTTAACTTAAATAGTGCTGTGGGCGGAATTCAGAAATGGGTTAATAGTGCAGGCACCTGGAGTTTAGCGTATACTTTAGGAACAGGCATTGCAAACACAGGAGCTTATGGTTTAGTAGTTGATTATAGCGGTGCTAACCCGGTTATTTATGCAACTACTTTCGATGCAGGAGGTAATCGTGTAATAAAAATTACAGATACTGGTGCAGGGTCAACTGCTTCAACTATACTTGCTGCAACACCTAATACATATTATAAAGGAATAACTTTTGCACCTGTTGCATCAGGTTTACCGGTGGTTAATTTAACAGTAAGTCAGGATACAGCTTCAGAAGCATTAGCAACCAGTATTGTAGTTACGGCACATTTATCTTCGGCAGCGGTGGGCACACAAACAGTTGCCCTTAACGTTACCGGTACAAATATTACTAGCGGAGATTATGTAGTAACAAACACGGTTATAACTATACCAAGTGGTTATACAAGTGGTACAGTTACTTTTACTGTTGTAAATGATGCCCTTCCGGAAGCCTTAATTGAAACTGCAATTCTTACAATCACTAATCCTTCTTCAGGCATTATATTAGGAACTGTTACTATACAAAACATTGCTATTAGAGATAATGATGGAAACAACCCTCCAACAATTGTAATGGATGTTGCCAACACTACAGATTATATTGATGGTGAAGCAGCTACATCACCTGTAAGTCCTTATTCGTTAAGTGGTACTATGACAGACCCAACAGATCCGGCAAGCACATTGGGAATTAATTTTATTATAAATGATCAGGAAACCGCTGCGGGTAGTTTAACTGTAACGGTTGCAAGCAGCGATACTACAATTGTACCAACAGATAGTATAAAGGTAACAGGTACAGGAGCTTCAAGAAATGTAAAAATTAGTCCTATTGCTATTGGTTATTCAAACGTTACTGTTTCAGTATCCGATGGATTAAACACCTCTTCATATATAATTTATTTTGCATCATCCGATCCATCACCTATCCTTTTAGCACCAAATACTTTTTGGCATACAGGTCTTTCAGATGCATCAGATGCCATTGCCATAGATGATAATTATTATATGACTGGCGATGATGAATTAGATTATGTAAATGTTTATTCGCGAAATCACTCCGGTTTACCGGCTGTATCATTTGATGCTACTTCCTATTTAAATTTACCTGACCCTACAGCTAAACCTGAGGTCGATATAGAAGCGGCAACCGAAAGTAAAAAAATTAGCAACAGATCCTATTGGTTAGGTTCTATGAGCACTGGTAAAGCTCCTTATGATGTAAAGCCAAATCGCGACCGCTTATTTGCTACACATCACACAGGAACAGGCGAATCAACAGTTATTACTTTTGTTGGATACGGCGCCATAAGATCAGCTTTACTTGCCTGGGGTGATGCTAATGGATATGATTTTAGTACCAGTGCCGCAGCAGGAATGGATTCAAAAGCATACAATGGTTTTTCAGTTGAAGGTATGGTATTTGGACCAGATAGTACAACTTTATGGATTGGCTTACGAGCACCATTGGTGCCTACAGTTAATCGCACTAAAGCAGTTATAGCACCAATTTTAAATTTTGAAACGTGGTTTAATAATGGAAATCAAACAGGTAACCCAACATTTGGTGCACCTATAGAGCTCGATTTAAATATGAATGGCATACGTGATATCATTAGATTATCTAATGGCACTTACATAATTGTTGCAGGTAGTCCTTTAGATAACGCGGGCTCGAATGAATTGTATAAATGGACCGGTAATCCTGCGGATGCGCCAATACATGTACCAAGTTTAGGCGGAGGTAACCTTAATATGGAAGGTGCTATGGAAGTACATACAAACGGAAATTTATCCTTAACACAAATACAAGTTATTTGCGACTACGGGGCCAACGTACTTTATAATGATAATAACGAAGCGAAAGATTTTACCGACCTTAATCTTAGAAAATTCAGATCAGATTTATTAACGAACGTAGATTTGAATATTTGTACAGGTTATTCGGTTGCTATTAATTCAAGCAACGGAAATTCTTTCTGTGCAGGCGACTCGGCAACTTTAACCGCTAATGCTAACAACACAAGTTCTTATGTGTGGTCTAATAGCAATACAGCTTCGCACATTGTTATAAAAAACTCAGGCACTTATTCTGTAACAGCAACTAATATTTATAGTGGTTGTAAAGACACATCGGCAATTGCTATAACTGTAAATGCTTTACCAAATACACCAACCATTACACAAAACAGCAATGTACTTACAGCGAGTGCAGCAAGCACTTACCAATGGTACTATAACGGAAACATAATTACAGGTGCTACCTCGCAAACATATACTGCAACACAAAACGGAAATTACCAGGTTATAATTGGCGATGCAAATACTTGCACAGCTATATCTAACACAGTAACAGTAACAAATGTGGGCATTGCCGGTTTGCAAAATAATTTACAAGGTGCGGTAACTAAACCTAACCCGTTCGAAAATTATTTTGACCTTGATTTTAGTGCTGAGGCAGGGAATTATTCGGTTGAGTTATATAACGCAATTGGCGAGCGTGTTGCTACACTTTTTAAAGGAGAGCTTGCAACAGGCAACATACATTTTACCTTTAACACCTTACCTGAGTTAAGAAATGGAATTTATTTCTTAAAAATACAAACAGGTAGCTCATATCAAGTGCTTAAAATCTGCCAAGCAAAATAAATTAAATCTGAAATTTGTAAAAAATAAAAAAGCCACTATTAAAGTGGTTTTTTTATTTTAATAGTTATAAGTATAGTCTCCACAATCAAAACACCAAATTCTTTGTACAAGATTTTAAGGCGCTATCCTATTTAAAAGCTTATCTAATTAGTGCTTTAGCAAATTGTATTCTTTCTTAAAAGGGGAATAAGTGATATATGTAATATTCGCTTATATATATGTAACACTTTACTAACCGCTTACCTCCACCTTTGTCTCCTAATCATTTTAACATTAGATAAGGGGCATCAAAAATGAAAAACAGTCGGACTTAAGACTACAACTATCCAAAAGTGTTTTAGTATGCTGTATGCGTTTAAAAATTAATATAAATGAAAATAGAATTTAAAGCTCCTTTTTACGCAAAAACATCGCTTGTTTTTATTGGCATGTTTGCCTTTATAGCCATGCTGTTTATTGCACAAAAAATTATTGTACCCATAATATACTCAACCATTATAGCCATCGTGTTAAGTCCAATTGTGGATTTTTTTACCCAAAAAAAATTGAACAGGATAATTGCCATCACAATTACAGTTTCACTCGGCAGCCTGGCTACCGTACTTTTTACTATTTTATTATCCCAGCAAATAATGCAGTTCGGCGATTCGTTTGGCAAATTAATTGCAAGCTTTCAGCATTTATTAGATCAATTAGTTATTTGGATTTCTGCCACCTTTAATATTAGCCCGCGAAAAATAAATTTATGGCTTGCGGCAAAAAATATCGAAATGTTAAACGGAGTAGTTTCTGTTGTTGAGCAAACTATTATTAATACTGGTAGTGTGCTTATTATTTTGGTTTTGATACCTGTGTATATTTTTATGATATTGTTTTATCAACCGTTATTATTAGAGTTTATACATAAAGTTTTTAATGCTAATGTACATGCCGATGTAAACGAAGTACTAAGAGCTACAAAAAAAATTATCAGGAGTTATTTAATTGGGCTTTTAATCGAAGGTTTAATTGTAGCCACTTTAAACTCCATTAGCTTATTAATAATTGGAATTGATTACGCCATTTTGTTAGGACTTATTGGTGCCATATTAAATGTTGTACCCTATATTGGAGGTATACTGGCTGTAGCATTGCCAATACTTATAGCTTTAGCTACTAAATCTCCAAGTTATGTGTTGTTGGTGATGGCTGCCTACATACTCATTCAATTTATCGATAACCATTATTTAATTCCAAAAATTGTTGGCTCCAAAGTAAAAATTAATGCCTTGGTATCAGTTATTGTTGTACTACTTGGTGGTGCTTTATGGGGTATACCGGGCATGTTTCTTTCTATTCCATTAACGGCTATTATAAAAGTTATTTTCGATCATATAGAGCCTTTAAAACCTTGGGGTTTTCTACTCGGAAATAATGTTCCAACGGTATTGAAACCCTCTCTCATAAAAAATAAAATATAAACACAAAAAACAAATAAACATGAAAACACAAATCGGAATTTCCGACAAAAACTTAAAAAACTCGGCAGTTGTTTTAGCTACCGTGCTATCAAACGAAATGACCCTGTACATTAAAACTAGAAAATTCCATTGGAACGTTACCGGAGAAAGTTTTATGGAACTGCATAAACTATTCGAAGGACAATACAAAGCCTTAGAAGAAGCCATTGACGAAATAGCCGAACGCATTGGTAAATTAGGTCACAAAACTATTGGCACCATGCAAGAGTTTTCAAAACTGGCTACTATTAAAGAACACCCTGGAAAATACGATTCCTCTAAAGAGATGCTAAAGGAATTACTTAAAGATCACGAAACCATTATTATTGAACTACGCAAAGACATTAGTGATTGTGCTGAAAAAAATAAAGACGCCGGTACAGCCGATTTTTTAACCGGTTTAATGGAACATCACGAAACAACTGCCTGGATTCTTAGAAGATACCTAAACTAATTTTTTACAAAAAAGTATGGCCATTAATTTAAAAATAGAAAACAAAGCAATGGCAGAAAAGATTGCCAATCTTTCTGAGCATTCGCATATTAAGGCGCTGAAAGGTTTTTTTATAGAGATAGCCGACCTTACTATGTTTACGTTTCGTTTTTTTAAAGAAGCCGTTAAACCCAGGTACGAGTTTAAAGAACTCATTAAACAAGCCTATTTAATAGGTTATAAATCGTTTCCCTTAGTGGCCATTACCGGCTTAATTATGGGTTTAGTTTTAACCATACAATCCAGACCAACACTTGCTGAGTTTGGTGCCGAATCTTGGTTACCGGCTATGGTAGCAGTTTCAATTGTTCGCGAAGTTGGTCCTGTAATTACTGCTTTAATATTTGCTGGCAAAGTTGGCTCAGGCATTGGTGCCGAATTAGCTTCCATGAAAGTAACCGAGCAAATTGATGCTATGGAGGTTTCCGGAATAAATCCGTTTAAATATTTAATAGTTACACGCATCTTAGCTGCAACTTGTATGCTGCCGGTGTTAGTTATTGCCAGCGATGCTATTTCGTTATACGGTTCGTATTTAGGAGTTAATTTACAAGGTGATGTTAGTTTTCATTTATTTTTTTTACAAGTGTTCGATAAACTTTCTTTTTCTGATGTTTTTCCCGCCATTATTAAAACAGTTTTTTTTGGATTTGCAGTGGGGTTAATTAGCTGTTATAAAGGGTATAATGCTGATAAAGGAACTGAAGGCGTTGGTAAAGCATCTAATATGGCGGTCGTTTATGCATCGTTACTGGTTTTCATTATTGATATGATTGCTGTTCAATTAACTAGTCTTTTTGTCAAATAAAAAATGGAAACAGTTGTAGAAATAGAACATTTAAAAAAATCATTTGGCACAAACGAAGTGCTTAAGGATATCAGCTTAAAAATTGAACAAGGTCAAAACATGGTTGTGTTTGGTAAATCGGGCAGTGGCAAATCTGTACTTATAAAATGTTTGGTTGGTTTACTAGAGCCTGATGAAGGCAAAGTAGTTATACTTGGTAAAGACATTATAGAATTGAAAAATGAGGAATTAAATGTGTTACGAAAAAAAATTGGCTTTTTATTTCAAAGTGCCGCCTTGTATGATTCAATGACCGTGCGAGAAAACCTTGAATTTCCCTTACGCGATTTAAGAAAAAAGCCACAAGAAGAAATTGATGAATTGGTTTTAGAAACTTTAAAAAGTGTTGGTTTAGAAGATGCCATTGATAAAATGCCATCTGAGCTTTCAGGCGGAATGCGAAAACGGGTAGGCTTGGCTCGTACATTAATTTTAAAACCCAAAATTATTTTGTATGACGAACCCACAACCGGTTTAGATCCCATTACTTCTAAAGAGATTAGCCATTTGATTTTAGACATACAAAAAAAATATAATGCCTCGTCAATTATTATCACACACGATGTAGAGTGCGCTCGTATTACAGCAAATAAAATGGTAGTTCTTAAAGGTGGAATATGCATTGCCGAAGGAACCTTTAAGGAATTATCAGAATCACCGGAAGAATCAGTAAACTCATTCTTTAAATAAAATTTAAAAATAAAATCATGAAAAACACAACAGGAAATAAAGTAAAACTTGGGATTTTTGTTTCCTCAACTTTAGTATTGCTAATCGCAGGCATTTATTTTATAGGCCAGCGGCAGCAATTATTTAATAATACATTTCGTGTAAGTGGTATTTTTAAAGATATAAATGGGCTCGAGGTCGGAAACAACGTGCGCTTTACAGGCATTAATGTTGGTGTAGTTGAAGACATACAACAAATAACAGACTCTACCGTAAAAGTTGATATGATAATTAGAGAGGAAACCAGAAAGTTTATGAAAAAAAATGCCAAAGCACTTATAGGTTCCGATGGATTAATGGGAAATCAAATTGTAACAATAATTCCCGGACCCGCAGGGCAACCAACTGTAATTGATAATGATATTATCGCCACAGCTAAAACAGTAAACATGGATGATATTTTAGGGAAAATAAAAATAACTGCTGATAATGCAGCACTTATAACGCAACACTTAGCAGTAGTTATGGGCAGTATACGCGATGGAAAAGGAACCATTGGAAAATTGTTAATGGATAGTGTTATGGCCGAGGAAGTTAATGCAGCAATGATTAATATTAAACAAGGCGCTGGTGGCTTTAAACAAAACATGGCTGCGGCAAGTCATAATTTTCTTTTAAGGGGTTACTTTAAGAAAAAAGAAAATGCTGCACAAGACAAGAAAGAAAACGAGAAAACCAAAAAATAAAAAGCTAAAAACCGCTATACGCGTAAATTAAAAACCATTTAATATCAACGGTTGTAGTTTTTAATCAAAATCTCAAAAATTATTTAAGAATTACTTGTTCCCAAATATCCTCACGCGATAAGTAGTGTACTCTTACTTACCAATAACAAGTACGCTTTTTTCGTTGATATTTTCACCGCTTAGGCTTACAAAATAATTTCCTGCAGGATAACCGGAAGTGTCAAATTGTAAATCCAAATCACCTGTATCTTTCACAACTTTTCGGCTGGCAATTTCACGACCGTTTATATCGGTAATCCTAACCAACAAATCGCCACTGTAAACAGAAGAATAATGCAGTGTAAAGTTTTTTGAAGCCGGGTTAGGAAATATATTAAGGCCTGAACTATTACTATTATCCAATTTTATACCGGTTGTACTACTACAAGATGGATAAGAAGACTTATCGAAAGTAAGTGAGTCAATTAATGTATTAGAACTGTTATACGCTGTCATTTTTATTTTGCAACCCTGCACACTAAAATAGGCGTAGTTATAAGTGCTATTAAAAATATTTATAGCCCATGCATCAGGTGTAGACGATTGTGTGTATAGCCCTGCACCTGCTCCTCCAGAAACAATCTCACATCTGCCCTTACCAGTCTGGCTTCCAAAAGAAGTAACTGGTGTAGTAGAGCTCACATTAAGGTTGATAGGAAAAGAGCGTTGGTAATTATGGTCGTGCCCGGTAAGTACAAAATCTACTCCATAATCATCAAAGGCTTTCCATATAGTAGATCGATAAGAGTTCATATCACCTGAGTGAGCTCCATCAGTAAAAAAACAATGATGACAAGAAACTATTTTCCACAATATAGCAGGGTTACTGTTGGCTGCCGCAAGTGTGTTTCGTAGCCATGTAAGCTGATTGGCATTACCGGCATCATTAGTATTTATAGTAATAAATAAGCAGTTGCCATATGTAAATGAATAATAAAGATTAGTACCATTAGCTTTCGGTAAATCCCAAAGGTTAGTGAACAAGGTTGTATCTACCGCATCGTGGTTACCCATTGCATGAAAAACAAGATTCTTAGGCAAGAATCCGCTTACAGCATTGAAGAAAGTATTGTATTGTGAACTGGAATTACCTGAAAGGGTAAGATCTCCATTAAACAATGTAAACGTGGGGTTGCGGGCTACAGCCAAATTTGTAACCGCAGTAAGGGTGGAAGGATAATCCCTGCAGTCACCCATTGAACAAAAGGTGAAAGCATTTGTATTTAAAGGAGGTGCTGTAGTATATGTGCCGGCCGATCCCCAAGTATGAGTATTTGAATCGTATAGTTTATAATAAATAGTTGCATTGGCAGTTACAGTAGGAAAAACATATTTAAAAAAATAGGTTCCCGATACATAACCTGTACGGCGGGTTCCTTTAGTGCTTCCTTTTTCGTAAGATGAAGTATAACCCCATTTCACAGAATCAGCTGTCCCAGTACTGCTCCAGGTTAGAGTTAACCCATTAAGCGGATCAGTGGTAGTTCCCCAGCGAATCTGGCTAATTGTAGCATCGGCAAGAAACGAAAATCCAAATAGAAGCGATAAGGTTATTATTGTTTTTTTCATTTGAAATAATTTGAGCAGCTAAAATAGTGCATAGGGGAGATAAAATGTATTACTATTATGTTAATTCTAATCCAAATCCGAAGAGATTTTTAACAATTCAGCGGGAAGTCCAGGAAGTTTTGGCGAACAGCTGGATTGAAATTCTACATATATTCGTATCAGAAAAAATGCAAAAAACAACACGCAAGTTTTACCGAATAATGTTCGGTTTATGTGCCATTATACTGGCATGTATTTTATCAGACAGCTGCAGTACATCTCAAAAAACGACTGCAACGGTTACCCCTAGTCCTGAAGAAACGGCATGGAGAACGGCTTGCAGTAAATGCCATACACTGGATAACGCAAACCCAAGGGGCTACCCGGCTTCACAATGGCCTCGCATAGTTAGCAATATGCAAAACAAAAATGGCGGTAATCAATTCAGCGATAAGCAAAAGGATTTGATTATCAAATATCTTGTGGCTAATGCTATAATCAAGAATTAACAAAAAAATTAGAGCAATCCGGCTGCCTTTTTATACCTGACTACTGCAACCAAATAATTGTAAACCGAATTCAAGTAATTAGTTTGTGTTTGTTGCAGGGTATAATAAGTAGTAGTAAGATCGCTTTGTTTAATAGCCCCATTTTTTAATCGCTCGGTATCTATTTTATAAAGCTCTTCAATTAATGATAAATTCTTTTTTTGGTACGTTAAATCACTCAATGCATTATTTAAAGCCGTTTGTGTGCTTTGTATTTCTTGCTTAAAATCTCTGTTAAGTTTATTGTAATTAAACTTAGACACCTCAGACCTTAGTTCGTACTCCTGACGTGTTTTTGCTTTCAAGCCCCCGTCAAAAATAGGGATACTGGCTTTTACACCAAAGTAGTTAAACGGATACCAGTTTTTAGATGTAAAAGGTGTAAAATCATTATTAAGATACTGCATAGAATAATTACCATATACCGAAAGCGTAGGCAAATAAGTTAAGCTTTGCTTCTTCATATTCAGTTTATAAATCTCTAATTGTATTTTTTCCTGAGTGAGTTCCGTTCTCTTTATTTCTTCATTATCTTTTGGTATCAAACTAAATGTCTGTATAAGGTCGGCGATCTTATCAGTTAGTACAGGGTTCTTAATAGAATCGTCAGATATTTTGTAAAGAAGGTCACTAATAGATAATTTATAATTGTTTTTATTTTGCTCATTTGTTGCTTTAGCGTTTTCAACGTCTATTAAATTTCGCTGTACATCATACTGAGTGGCTTGTGCATTACTTAATTGATTTTGAGTTACCTGATAAACCTCTTGCGCACGCCTCACGTTTTCGGTAGATAAATCTACTTTCTCTTTCCACAAAAGAGCAGCAAAATAGGCTTCAGTTACATCTTGCTTAATATTTATTTCGGTTAATTTTTCATTTTGCTTTTGATATTCTGTTTGAATGTTTGCAATTTTTTTGTCAGAGTGATTAACTGGATTAAATAGCTGCTGATTTAAATTCACTCCCAAAAGTGTATTATATTTTGTACCAAACTGCACAGTTCTATCAGATACATTGGGACCAAAAATGCTACCTGGTAGTATATTGGTTTGTAGCTGACTATTATAACGCACGTCAAGGTCAGAAGATATTTGAGGTAAACTACGTGTACCAACTTCACTAAGCTGTTTCTCTGTAATCTTTGTACTTGTTTTTTGTATTTTTAAATCATATCTGTTTACTAAAGCTTTTTGAATGGCATCGTTTAAAGATAACATTGCTTGATTATCTTGTCCGTAAACAAACGCAGAACCTAAAAGAAAAATTATTACTATTTGTTTCATTGTTCTCATTTTTTAACCTCTAAATACTTGTGCAGGTTCTAGTTTTTTAATTCTTCTAATAGCAAATGAACTTCCAAATAAGGCAATCATTAATGTTAATAGAAAAAACACAGCTCTTAACCATAAAGGATAGTCAAACAAAGTCCCCGCTTTTGCTAATCCGTTTCTAAATCCTTCTACCAACAAAGTACCAATGGCAAAACCAACTACAGCAAATACGATAGCTTGTGTTATGATTAAATTTCTGATATAAGCATTGGTTGCCCCAATAGCTTTTAAAGTTCCATAATCTTTTATTCTATCAATGGCCGATGAATAAAGCGTTAAACCAATAATTACAAACCCAACAATTAATGCAAACAGAATCAAAGTTCCGAAAGAAATTGCAATGCCCGAACTTTTTAAAACAGTTAATATAGTTTCTTTAGCAAAGTCACCACTATTCCATGCCTTTACACCATTAATGCTATTATTTATTCTTGTAATTACTTCTGCTTCATTTTCCGATTTTTTTATTTTCACAAGAAAAGCACTGGCTTTATTTATAGGCATATTACCTAAGTATCTTGCCCGTTCAATAGTTGTAAAAGAATAAACACCCCCACCAAAAGCCCTTACTCCTTTTGTAAGCCCTGCATTAAAAACCTTATGACCATTAATCTCAAAATACTCTCCCAATACAACACCACCCAATGCTTTCTTATCAAAGTAGTCGGTGATGATAGCATTGTCTTCTAACATAGCTTCTTTTTTTCCTTCAAATAAATTCCAGGGGCCTCCTGCAAAATCAGGAACCTGCACACCTATTAAAGTAAGTCCGGCCGAAGTTCCATTGGTAAACCTAGCTGCACCTGCCACCATTACAAAAGGATACACCTTTTCTACTCCCTCTACACTTGATAATTCATTGCCTACTCTTGTATCTAATTGAGCAAGGGCATTAGCATTGGTTGTTTTATTATCAACCACCCATACATATTCAGGATTATTTCTTACAACACTTGACATAGCATTAATAAGAAAAATAAAAATACCACACTGTTGTCCTATTAAAAAAACAGACATAATAGTGCCTGCCAAAGCTCCAATTGATTTGGGCTTATCAAACTTAATAAACAATAAAGCTGTTTTTATAGTACTTAGCATCTATGATTATTTTAAAAGAATAACGCACTCAACACGACTGCCAATTAAAACCTTATCGCTTTTATCTAATAACACCCTAACCTCCCTAACTCTTCTGTCTTCCATATTTGTTGCATCATCCGAGAAAAGAGTTTTCTTTCTTAAATAAGGAGAGGTTAAATAAATTTTTCCGGTAGCAAGTGTATCTAGCTGCCCTTGCGGACGTATATAGGCTTTCATTCCATTAACAATTTTTGTAGCAAATAGCTCATCAACTTCTGTAATGGCTATAAGTGGCCCATCGGGTGCAAAATCACCAACCGATTGAGAAGCTGATACATTATTTCCAATCCTTGCATCAATCGAAAGTATTTTACCGTTGGTAGGCGCTTTAATTTTCTTTTTATCAATTACCCTTTCATAATAATTAATATCTGCCTGCAACTCACTTACTTTAGCATCCTGTTGCTTTAGGCCGGCATCAGAAGCCAATACATCATTTTGCAAAGACTCATAAGTAAACTTGCTGTCATCAGTAACCTGTTGTGTTACCGCACCAGCTTTTAATAAATTTACATTTCTGTTATAATTAACCTGGGCATTATCTTGTTTTACTTTTAAAGAAGCCAATTGCGCCTTTGCCACATTAATCATAGCTTGTTGTGTACCCAATTTTGATTTTGCTTGTGCCAATTGTGCTTCTTCAACTTGCGTGTTCAGTTCAAAAATTACATCATTGGTTTTCACTTCCGAATTAATATCATAATTAATTTTATCTACAATGCCTCCCACGTCTGAGTATAAAGAAACAATACGAGTTATAGGTTCAATCGAAGCCATTCCTACAATTTTACTCACATCTGTAGGAGCTTGTTTTGTTACTTCATCAGCTTTTTCTTTTTTAGCTCCCCCACAGGAAGTAATTACAAATAGTATTGCAATTAATCCTAAAGTAGTTTTTATAGTTTTCATTAATTGGTTATTTTAGTTCTGTCTGTTACTTCAGTTACAATTCCGTTATTTACTTCTACTATCCGGTGCGCATATTCGCGCAAACGAGGGTCATGCGTTACAACCGCTACTGCTTTACCTTTATCTGCCAACGAGCGAAGCTCTTTCATTACCACACCCATAGAGTCTTTATCTAAAGACGCGGTAGGCTCATCACAAAGAATTAATTTAGGTTCAGATACCAAAGCGCGTGCAATAGCGATACGTTGTTGTTGTCCACCCGATAATTCTTTAGGTAAACTTTTACGCCTGTCTTCCATGCCAACTAAATGTAAAGCTTCATTAACCTTTTGCTCTGCCTCTTTTTTGTTCATTCCCTTTAAGGTTAAAGGCAACATTACATTTTGTTCGGCATTAAGCGGGGCAAGCAAATTAAAATTTTGAAATACAAAGCCAATAGTATTTAGTCTCAACAAAGCAAGTTCCTTTTGGTTAAGGTCGTTTACATAAGTATCGTTTACCCAAAGTTTACCTGTGCTGGGGTAAATAACACAACCCAATAAAGAAAGTAAAGTGGTTTTGCCCGAACCCGAAGGGCCGATAATTAACAGAAGTTCTCCCTCGTTTAAAACCAAATCGGTTTTATCTAAAGCCATTATGCGTTGGTCTCCCAATTTATATTCTTTAGATACTCCTTCTAATTTGGCAATCATTTTTAATAGGTGGTATATTAATATTTCTGTTGCAAATGTATATGGTTTTTTATCAAATACAACAATTTTGATATTTATTTAATATATTTGCATCATAATTAATATAATTATATCTTGAATAAAACAGTTGATTTAGTGACAAAATGGGCAAAATTTGTAGAAAAATATCCCCAAGCAAGCATTGATGATTTTTGCAGACATCATTTAATTACCAAAAGAGAAAACAAAAACATAAACAACCTGTTTTCCGGCACAGGCCTCCCCCCCAACAATAACATAATACTTACCAAGTTAATTAACCGGATTAATAAATTAAATCTGCTTTACTTCAATTTGGTTTTACCTGAAACCGGATTGGAACACATGGATGATTTTCAGTTCCTAGTTATTATTTCAAATTTAAAAAATCCAATGAAAACAGAAGTTATAAATCATAATTTCAGTGAATTATCTACAGGGCTTTTAATTATAGAAAGGCTTAAGAAAAGAAAATATATAACAGAACATTCTAATCCTGACGACAAACGTTCAAAACGACTAAAAATTACCGAAAAAGGTCAAAAAATTCTTGATGGATGTTATGCTAAATTACGCAGGATACATGAAATGATGTATTATGACCTTTCTGAAGAAGATATAAAACTATGCATACAATTGCTTCAGGGTGTTGAAATAAAGTTTTCAAAACTTTGGCATACACAAAAAGGAAAAACCTTTAATCAGATTTATAAAGAAGTAATTAGCAATCCAAAAAAGAAATTGTTTTGATTTTATATTTGTAGGTTTTTACTTGAATGGACTGCCATCAGCAGGATTTAGAAAAAAATTAAACAACACACCAAAGTTTAATCTATAGAATGCTGACTTGGTAGCCCTTTCAGTGCAATTCTCGAATTAAATTTTAGAGAGATTCCGAAAAATATTTATTTAAAAGCCTCCGGTCACACTAGTTAATTTATTTAAAATCTAGTCGCTGGATGCAACAGCGTTCCAGTGCCCCTTGTTTAACCGGTATCTTATACACAACTCAACAGCACCGAATGAATGAGTAGAAGTAATTAAATGTGATGAATTTACATCATACGAAAAACTAAAACAAAAGTGTTCAAAATTAAGTCCCGCAGTAATTATAATAGCATCCTGCACCCTGTATAATATTCCAGCTGTAAGCGAAGAACTTTTTACAAAGCTTTGTTGTGCCGAAGCTTCCTGTAGAATAAATAATGCATTGCATCCAAAAATAATTTCATTTGCAGGCCCCTGTTTTTGAAAAAACAACACAGGGTTTACAGATACTTTAGAATTTGCAGGTTTATAAGTGTAAGATACATTTACACCATATCTTGAATATATTGTTTCCTGACTTCCATAAAATGAATAATGAACAAAAGGCAAATGAAACATAGAAACTCCTATTTGAAATTTTTGTGCACGTTCAACTATAGAGCTGTGTACGCCTTTTGAATACTGGTAATTAAATCCTATAGACCCATCAATTTTAGATTGTTGCGAATAAGTGCCGGATTCTCCGGTCGGTAAAGATGAATTATAAGAAGAGCCATCAAATTGATTCCCCCATTTTAATCCTGCATAATTCATGCTCTTCTGAAAAAAGAAAGGTTGAAATCCTGCACTTATTGTATTATTTCTGGTAATGCGTAAATGATACGAAAGTGATAAAGCAGCTAAAGATGATTTATATTGCAGGTTCTGATTATTGTCCTGTATAAAACCTACACCTAAACCAAAGTAAGAGTTTTTACCTCTCTTTTTATTAAGAGCCGCATCTGCAAAAGCTCCATAAGTGTTATATGGATTATTAACCCCTGTATATTGCGTGCGATAAATTACACCTACATCAACATCATTAGTTCCGGCTACCATAGCCGGATTTAACCAAAACGGAACAAGGTTATATTGTGAGAAATGAGAATCTTGCGCATAAAAGCCATAAGAAAAGCAAAACAATAAAGTGAATAGTAAAATTTTTCTTGTCATGTTTATCTCATTAAACTAAAATTACCTTTTGCTTTTGTTGTTTTACCATTGCTTAATGTGTATTGTACCTGGTAAATATAGGTTCCTGTATTCATCAAGCTTCCTCCATACGTGCCATCCCATGCAGCAGATGAATTGCTTCCATTAAAGACCTGGTTTCCCCAACGGTCAAATATTTGCAGCGTTAAATCTGTAATGCAATGGCTGTAAACTTTAAACTCATCGTTCTGTCCATCTCCATTTGGGCTAAAAGCATCGGGAATAAATACATCACAAACATTTTCAACAACTACATGCAGACAGACTGTATCTCTGCATCCGTTAATGTCTGCGCCTGCAACACAATATTGTGTATTGGCAATAGGCAATTCTGTATTTGAAGCGCAACTATCACAACTTACATTTCCTGATGTCCAGCTATAAGTAAGTGCCCCGCTGGCATTTAAGGTAATTGACTGTCCTAAATTTAAGATAGCAGAAGTAAGCCCTAAATTGATAGCAACAGGTGGTAATGGGTTTACCAATAAGATTTGAGTAGCCGTGTTTGAACAACCATTGGTATCGGTGCCAACAACAGTGTATTCGGTATTTGTTGTAGGAAAAACCGTATTAGTTACTGCCACCGTTCCTGTACTCCAGGTGTAGGTGCTTGCCCCGCTTGCCGTAAGTATAGCAGGCTGTCCGCTACAGGTTATAGTGGGTGTTTTAGTAATACTTATAATGGGTAACGAATCTACGGTTACAGTAGCTGTAGTTACACCACTGCAGCCAAAAGCATCGGTGCCTGATATTGTATAAACAGTAGTATTGCGTGGGTTTGCAATAACAGAACTTCCTGACATACCACTCAAGCCCGTCGCCGGAGACCAGGTATAACTAAGTGCAATATTACTACTTGCATTAAGTGTAACGGAATTAGATAGACAAATAGCAGCACTGTTTACATGAATAGAGTCCTGCGGTATAATAACATCTCCATAATTACCACTTATGCAGCCATTGGTATCTTTTCCGAGAACTAAATAAGAAGTTGAAACTGTGGGTGAAACTACAATACTTCTACTGGTATCAGAAGGGCTTAAATTTGTTGTTGGAGACCAGGTATAACTTACCGCTCCTGATACAGTAAAGGTAACTGAACCTCCCGGACATATAGTTACGGGAGCACCGGGGCTTACAATTACATTCGGAGATTGTTTTACCACAATACTAATGGTTGCTGTATTTACACAGCCCGTAATAGTATCTTTACCCTTAACGCTAAATGTATCTATACCAGCCATAGGTGTAAACTTAATTCCATTTATAATGCTATCTGTTGCAGTAACAGTATAAGAAATACTCGTCCATGTGTATGTATTTGCCCCTGTTCCTTTAAGTATAATACTATCCCCGCTACAAATAGGTGTGAATGTAGATGTTAAATGGGCAGCTACAGAAGGCAAATTATTTACTTTAACACGTATAGTATCTGTGTTTACACAACTATTCGTATCCTTTCCCGTTACAGTGAAAGTGGTTGTTATTGTAGGAGATGGAGTTATTGTAGCTGTAGTTGCACCTGCATTCCATGTGTAAGTAGTTGCACCATTGGCTATTAAAATTGCGGTATCGCCTGCACAGATAGTTGTACTTGTTGGTGTAACAGAAATGGTTGGTAAAGGATGAGGGTTTACAGTTATTGTTACAGTTTGTGTAGCCACGCAACCTCCTGTATTTCCGGTAACGGTATAAGTAGTTGTAACCGTTGGAGATACAATAATTGTAGCACTTGTATCGCTTGTACTCCAGGTATAACTATTTGCTCCAATGGCTTTTAATGTATCAGTTTGCCCAATGCAGACTGAGTTTGTTGTAACACTTATACTGATTGTACAAGTGCTAATTAGTTTGGGCGTTAAGCTGTTTTTAGCCTGTACTGCATAAGCGTTACCTGTACTATTTATTGTAAGATCACCAGGATAATTTATCTCAACACCCTTAGTTATTCTGGCATCATCTGCATAACCAACAGCCCGTGCTAGTAGAAATAATAAAAATAAAAATGGGGTTAAACCCAAATTAACATTTATTCTTTTTATTAGCTTTTGTGCTTTTAATACTGCCATTTAATTTTTCAAAAATAACCAAATACAAAGTTTATTCATTGTCTTTATCATTACTTAACACATCTCCATTGCCAATCTCTGAAGCCTCTAAAAAAACGGACATAAAAAAAGGTCGATGCCTTGAAACATCGACCTATGTGGTCCCTACAGTTCCATTCTCGAACCAAATTTATGAAAGATTTCGTAAAATCTTTGATTTAAAAGCCTTTCTGCCGATGACGCTCCTTTCTAAAGTGAAACTAAAAACCCTTCTGAAACAATAATTCCTCCGGAGGGACATCCTTAACAGACATAGAATTATTATTAACTAGTAATTAAATATACCAATAACACTATATAAGTATATCAGTGAGTAAGAATAACATAAAACAGGTCTGGATGATCATATTACCCTGCCTCTCAACGCAACTGAAACGCAGATATACTTTCTAAACTTTAAAATATTATTTTTGCAGACAAATTTAAAACAATGAAGAATCTTTTAACCCTCTTAGCCTTAGCATTTTGTTTACATACAAATGCCCAAATAATAACCACCGTAGCAGGTAATGGAACAACAGGGGTCTATCCTTGCTCTCTATGCTATGGTGGAGACGGAGGCTCTGCCACAGCTGCTGAAATATATGATCCTTCGGGTGTTGCCTTTGATGCGGCCGGTAATTTATATATTGCTGATGCAGGTAACAATCGTATACGCAAAGTAACTACAGCGGGCATTATAAGCACCTTTGCCGGAACCGGCGCTCCCGGTTTCAGCGGAGACGGAGGCCCCGCCACCGCAGCTAAATTGTGGGAACCTATGAGTGTTTCCATAGATGCCATTGGCAATATGTATATTGCAGACAATGCTAATTTTGTAATACGCAAGGTAACTACTGCGGGTATTATAAGCACCATAGCCGGAGATACTACACAAGGTTATAGCGGAGACGGAGGCCCTGCCACCGCGGCCAAATTGAATCAACCTTCATACGCTTTTGCTGATGCTGCCGGCAATGTATATATTGCTGATGAATTTAATTCTGTAATACGCAAGGTAAATACCGCGGGCATTATAAGCACCTTTGCCGGAGATACTACACAGGGTTATAGCGGAGATGGCGGGCCAGCCACGGCAGCACAACTAAGTTACGCATCAGGTATAGCATTAGATGTCGCAGGAAATTTTTATATAGCAGATAACGCTAATAACCGTATACGTAAGGTAAACACAAGTGGTATAATAACCACCATTGCCGGCAACGGCACATTAGGTTATAGCGGAGACGGAGGCCCTGCCACCGCCGCAGAACTGTCAGCACCCACCTTTATTACCACTGATAACGCTGGGAACGTATATTTTACTGACGGAAATAACAACAGGTTACGCATGATAAATACAGCGGGTATCATCAGCACCATAGCCGGAAACGGATTGATGGGCTATGGTGGAGACGGAGGCCCTGCCACCGCAGCCAAATTGAACACCCCCCAGGGTATTACCATTGATGCTGCCGGCAATCTTTATATTGCAGATTGGAGTAACAACCGCGTACGCAAAGTATATAATTGTAGCAGTAGTACTAATTTTCCCACTGTTAATTACACACTAACAGCAGATGCTACGCCCCATATTTGGGATATCTACCCGGTATACTCTTCTAACGTAAGTAATGCCCGATGGAATTGGGGAGATGGTACAGATACATTAGCTCTTTATCCAAGCCATACTTATTCTGTGGCAGGTTGGTATAATATATGTGTTACAGCTTATAGTGTTTGTGGAGATTCTGCCCAATCTTGTCAAAATGATACCGTTTACCGTTTAGCTAATAATAGTACTTTAAGCAGCATGGTTTATGTAAGCGTAAAAAACAGTGCAATGGGTATAAAACAAATTGCAAATAATAATGAACAAGTAAACATTTACCCTAACCCAAACAACGGAACATTTACTATTAAAACAAATAACTCAGCAGAACAAATTTTGCAAATATTTGATGTAAATGGCAGACTTGTTTTAACTGAAACAATAACAGGCAACACCACAATTAATGCAAATGATTTAATTAATGGTGTCTACAACATAAAGATTTCAAGTAGCGAAGGTGTTGCAAATAAAAGATTGATTATTGCTAGGTAATTAGTTTATCAAAACTAAAGTTCGATAACCCTTAGGGGTTAAACAAAAAAGCCCTTCATTTCTGAAAGGCTTTGGTTTTTTGTGGTAGCCCCTTCGGTTCAATTCTCGAACCAAATTTATGAAAGATTTCGTAAAATCTTTGATTTAAAAGCCTTTCTGCCAATAACGCTCCTTCCAAAAGTGAAGCTAAAAACGATCCTGAAACAATAATTCTCTTGGAGGGACATCCTTAACAGACATAGAACTCTAATTAACTAGTAATTAAACATATTAATAACACTATATAAGTATATCAGAGAGCAAAGCGGCGAAATTTGATGAATTTTCGGCGAAAATATCCTCAATCCCGATTCGCCGTTGCTAATCTTTGCATTTGGTGAACCTCAACAGAAGTAAAATCAAATTCTTCTGTAACTTTTCCTTTCAAAATGTAGCAACCGTTCCCTCTAAATGGATAGTCTTTTGCAGGTATTGGAAAATGGACTGTATCAATCCACCTACCTTCAATGTCTAAAAAAGTCCCGAAGTGCATTCGTTCGCCTTTGGCGGTATAAGTTGTCTTCACATTTACTAAGTAGCCTACTATTTCAATTATCCTCCCGATATTAAGATGCAAGTCCTTTACTGTTAAGTTTGAAGGTAATTTGTCATGCAGTAAATCAAAAGGAGAGCGAAGAGAGAACCCTAATAGTTCAATCTCATCAAAAGCATCATCCATCCATGAATGGGTTAACACAGGTAGTTTATATTGCTTTGGGACAACATTAAACAATTCTGTGCCAGCTATAGCTTTATTTAGAGGATGAATAAGTGAATGGACTTCCCACAGCAATTCTTTCTTATTCTTTCCTGTAAATCTAAAAGCACCTATTCGTATCAATAATCTTATTTGTTCAATAGCAATCGGAACACGCTTCACAAAATCATATAGATTTTCATATAAACCGTTTCTTTCACGCTCGGCTATTATTTGTGTAACAATATTAAGTTCTAATTCATTTATCATGCCCAAACCTAAATAGATAGTATCTCTATCAATATCACACAAAGCACAACTATTATTCACACAAGGTGGAACAATCTTCGCTCCGTGCATTCTAGCTTCATGCACATATAATTCTGTTCTATAAAATCCACCTCCATTATTAAGTGTAGCAACCATGTATTCTAAAGGAAAGTAGGCTTTTAAATATAAGGCTTGGTAACTCTCAACTGCATAACTGGCTGAATGCCCTTTTGAAAAGGCAAAGTTGGCAAAGCTCTCTATCTGATTCCAAATATCAGTAATGGTTTTTTCAGCATATCCCTTTTTCCTACAATTAGAGAAGAATTTCTCTCGTACTTTAAAGAACTCATTACGTTGTTTAAACTTCCATGACATACCCCTGCGTAAATAATCTGCTTCAGCTAATGTTAAGTCTGCAAAGAAGTGAGCGATCTTAATTACATCTTCCTGATACACCATCACACCATATGTTTCCTTTAATAGATCGTATAGTTCAGGTATAGCCTTCCTTGCATTCTCTCTTATACTTTCATTTCTAAACCGCAAAATATATTCACGCATCATTCCACTTTTGGAAACACCAGGTCGGATAATAGAGCTTGCCGCCACTAACCTTAAATAATCATCTGCTTTAAGTTTTGCCAAAAGCATTCGCATAGCTGGTGATTCCACGTAAAAGCAGCCGATACATTTACCCACGCTCATTAATTTCTTTACTTCTTCGTCTTGTGTAAACTTTTTTGCATCATGTATATCAATTTCAACTCCTTTGTTCTTTTCAATAAGAGTGAGTGCATCTTTAATTTTTCCTAAACCACGTTGACTAAGAATATCAAATTTGTATAACCCAATATCTTCAGCCTCCAGCATACTGAAGTGTGTCGTAGGGTAACCTTTAGGTGGAAGGCTGGTGGCTGTATAAGTACTAATAGGCTCTTGTGAAATAATAATTCCACTGGCATGAATACTTAAATGACTAGGGAAGCCTTTTATTAAATCGCTGTAACGCAAAACCAGCTTACCAATTTCATCTGTTGCACTTTGCGTTGATTGCAGTTTGTTTATTTCATTAGGAGGCAAGCCGAACACTTTTGCAAGTTCACGTATAACGGCATCTTTTTGGTAAGTGGCATAAGTAGCAAGTAAAGCAGTCCTGTTGTGCCCGAAAGTGTCAAAAATGTAGCGAGTTATATCATCCCTGTCCGTCCAAGAAAAATCAATATCAAAATCAGGTGCATTACTGCGATGTATATTTATAAAGCGTTCAAAATATAAGTCCAAATCAATCGGATCGACATCCGTAATGCGAAGTAAATAAGCTACAATACTATTAGCTCCACTCCCCCGCCCTACATAATAATAATTTTTATGTTGAGCGTACTTTATAATATCCCAATTAATTAAAAAGTAAGAAGCAAAATTAAGTTGCCCTATCACTTCCAATTCTTTTTCCATTCGCTCTAAAACTTCAGTCGAAGGATTTTTATAACGGTAGGCTAATCCCTTTATACACTCACTTCGCAGTAATTCTATATCATTCTGTATGCTATCGGTGTAATGACTTAGGTTTTTATTGGTAAGCTTTCCATACTCAAATTCTATGCTGCACTCATTTAAAATACGCTCTGTGTTGGATAGCATATAAGGGTATTCTGCATAAGCCAAACGCATATCGTTATAGCACAGCATTACTTCATCAGGACTTGTTTGCTCTTCTTTTGGCAACTTACTAAGCAAGGTGTTTTTATCAATTGCCCTTAGTAAACGGTGTGCATTAAAATGCCCCTTGTGAATAAAGCTAACAGCTTGTAGCACGACCAACTTATCTGTTTGATGTCTTGCATTTGAAAATGGTAGTTTCAGAAAATCTTTAATAGTTATACCTATAAACTCGTTCTCTTTTAGCTCCCAACCTGTGTAGTTTTGTAATGGATAAATTACATAAGTATTTAAAAATTCAGGAGCAACGGAATTAAAGTTTTTTGTTTCGTGTAAGTGTTCGGATAAATGTTCGTTCAGTTCTTTATAACCTACATTATTTTTAGCAATGCCGATGTACTGTTGCTTGATACCATTTCTAAAATCAATCCCTATTATAGGCTTAATTCCTTTCTCATTGGCTGCACGAATAGTATCTATACAAGCGGATGTATTATTAATATCAGATAACACAAAAGATTTATGCCCTTTCAGCGCCACTTCATTCAGCAGTTCTTCTACGGATAATGTTCCGTAACCAAAACTGTAATATGTATGACAATTAAGTAGCATCAGGTCAAGCTATTTTTTCCATTGAATGGATTAAAAGTTCTTTTCTTTACATCCATGCCTGCGGCACTTTGCACAGCTTCTACTCCAAATCGTCTGCGAAGTTTATCTACCGTCTGATACAACTGTGTTTGTTCGGCAGTATCATCAAACATATCAAACTGATAAGTACCCTGTACTAAATGGCTAAAACGAATACCAATTAATCGGATAAGCATTCGTTTCTGAAATAGTTTGTCAAACAACTCTTTTACTTTATTTCTTAATACATGGTCTAAAGATGTATAAGGAATTTTTGCCTGTATGGAATACGTATTAAAATCAGAGTATCGGATTTTAACTGATACGCATGAGGTTAATTTTTCTTCGCTACGTAATTGATAAGCCAGTTTTTCGGTCATACTTACGAAAATGGATTCCAATTTTTTTACATCTATGGTGTCTTTTTCAAAGGTACATTCCGTTGAAATGGATTTCCTTTCGTTGTACTGTTCAACAGGGCTATTATCAATGCCATTAGCCTTTCTCCATATTACAATTCCATTTTGCCCTAATACTTGCTCCATAAGTTCAACAGGCATTTCTTGCACGGTACGTACTTTTTCTATACCCATGTTGCGCAACAGCATATAAGTTTTATCGCCTACCATTGGTATCTTTTTAATAGACAACGGGGCTAAAAATTCTTTCTCGTCACCAAAAGGAATTTCTTTTTGTCCGTTGGGTTTTGCTTCACCTGTGCCAACTTTAGCCACCGTTTTATTGGAAGACATAGCAAATGAAATAGGTAAGCCTGTTTCTTTGGTAATTTTCCGACGGAGTTCGGTGGCTGATTTATAACAGCCAAAGAACTTATCCATGCCAGTCATGTCTATGTAGAATTCATCTATGGATGTTTTCTCGTAAAGAGGTACACTTTCCTGTATAATATTGGTAACTGTGTTGGATAACTTGGTATATTGTTCATGGTCGCCTCGTATAACAATTGCATGAGGACATAATTGCCGAGCCATTTTCATAGGCATAGCGGAATGAACTCCATATTGCCTTGCCTCGTAGCTGCATGAAGCAACAACACCTCTGTCACTTGTACCTCCTATTAAAACAGGTTTATCCACTAAAGAACTGTTGTGCAAGCGTTCTACCGACACGAAAAATGTATCTAAGTCCATATGTACAACAGTCCTATTCATGGTCTAAAAAACAAAAAACAGAAACTAAGAAATCAGTATCTATTTACAAAGATGCTAAATAATTTAGTGTATATTTGCTAAATATATTAGCAATATTAAAATGAATAGGAAACGCATTCATTTTGAGCAAGATAATTTTTGAACGAATTTTGTAGGAGAAAGTAATGTTTGCCATAATTGACATAGAAACCTGTGGCGGGAAGTTTGAGCTTAAAAAAGGGGCTATTATTGATATTTGTATCCTTATACATGATGGGTTACAGGTGGTAGATAAGTTTTCTACTTTGGTAAATCCACAATGCCATATCTCTTCTTTTTACACTCGCTTATCGGGCATCACCAATGAAATGGTAGAAGATGCCCCGACCTTTGCCATGATTGCGAAGAAAGTTTTGGAAATGACCGAGGGACAAATATTTGTAGCCCATAATGTAGGATTTGATTATGGTTTTGTAAAAGCCGAGTTTGCTTCATTAGGATATAAATACAAACGAGAAAAACTTTGTACAGTAAGACTTGCCAGAAAAATACTGCCTAAAAGAATATCGTATAGTCTAGGAAATTTATGTGCATCACTTGGTATTGAGATAGAAGGAAGGCACAGAGCCGAGGGCGATGTGGTGGCTACTAACCATATTACTGATTCCGAAAGATTAAAAGATCAGTCAATCATTTTAGACCAGAATTCCTACATCGAAGAATTATGCGAACGACATAAGATAAAGGTGTTGCGTTCATTCAACGATGTATGTAGTGAAGATGTTTCCAAGCGAGAACAATGGAATCGTTTAATTGGATACATAGAGTCTTCTAATGTCCCTATAGACTACATCTTAATTCGCGGAAGAGACACCCTGTCTCCAGACATAAGAGTGTCGTTAAAATTAAAAAAAGAGTTGTACAATAATTACGGGATAGAAATAATCTCTACTGGTAAACCAATAGATCTAAAAATAATACCTGATATGAAAACAAGGAGACTAGTAAAAAAAACAAATATTGTTCAATATATAAGAATTATAAAAGATGAACAAGTAGAATATAAAAGTGTAAGGGATGAATTGTCGGACTATACAAACATTGCCTATCAAAAGCGAGCATTAAATTCATACTGCAATTCATTTTGTTATTGTGCAGTAAGAGAATTTATAGATTTTTCTATTAAGGATTCTGACGATAAACCAGAATTCGATAACCTAATCTTGTTTCTGGAACAAAACAATAACATTAATAAGTTATTTATATCCAGATGGGATAGGCTTAGTAGTGATATCCAAGAAGTAAATTTCATAATTGATAAACTAAAAAAGATTGATGTTGAAGTCTATGCAATTCTTCAGCCTCTTCATTTTGGCTTTCCAGAAGCAAAAACCATACTAGCCTCATATTTAAACGATCATAAAACAAAATACAAAACACGATGAAAAATCAAACAATAAATGTCGCTCTATATGCAAGGGTGTCTACAGATGATCAAGTTAAAGGAACAAGTCTTTCGCATCAAAAAGAAATAATGCACAGATTTTGTGAGACATTTAATTATAACGTGGTTAAAGTGTTTTCAGAAGATTTTTCCGCTAAAAAATTTGGTAATAGACCTGTGTTTAGTCAAGTAATGGTTTTCTTAAAACAAAATAAAGACGTTAAGAAAATAATAGTCTCAAGATGGGATAGATTTAGTCGAAGTGTTACAGAATCATATTCTATGATAGATAAGTTAGCAAGAATGGGAGTAGAGGTTTACGCCGTCGAGCAACCAATAGACCCAAATATCTCGGAGCAAAAAATTATGTTATCCTTTTATCTCACTATACCCGAAGTTGAAAATGATCGCAGAGCTAAGAATACAATGAATGGGATGAGAAAGAGTATGAAAGAAGGACGTTGGGTTAGTACAGCACCACTTGGATATAAAAATGCACGAGATGTAAATAACAGACCTGTTTTAATAAAAAGTGACAAAGCCGACCTCGTAAAGGAAGCTTTTGAAAAATTTGCGACTGGCGCTTATCAAATAGACGCTTTACGAAAAGAAATGAGTAAACGAGGTCTAGTACTCAGCAAGAATCCATTTTGGACACTACTCCGTAATCCAGTTTATTACGGAAAAATTAAAATTAAAGCTTATTCGAAAGACCCCGAGGAAATAGTGCAGGGAATGCATGAACCAATTATTAATGAAGATTTATTTAATAGAGTTCAGCAGATTTTAAAAAAAAACAGAATA
>Ga0209622_1000002_pt1 | contig 29130 bp, 26 predicted proteins | sample TexAe_OM3H0_M2_FD_187943 | JGI IMG/M metagenome (GOLD analysis project Ga0209622, IMG submission 187943) | Forest soil microbial communities from Davy Crockett National Forest, Groveton, Texas, USA - Texas A ecozone_OM3H0_M2 (SPAdes) (version 2) | ecosystem: Environmental > Terrestrial > Soil >...
GAATTTGTTGTTAGCGAAACAACGACAGCAAACATTAGCGTTGCTAGTGACGGTGAATCAGATAACGATAAGTCTAAAACAAAAGAGGTTGTTACAATAGGAACCAACACTCAGCCAACACAAGCCGCTCTTTATAAAGCCGATGTGGCTGTTAATGCTGCTTCTAAAAATAAAAACGACGAGTATAGAGATGAACAAAAAAATGTGAGCGCAGGGTTTTCTTATATGGCCAGTCCCGATAAAAAATCTAACAAAAAAAGTTATAGAGAGCCCGCTTTTATTGATGGGGATGCGATGTTTGCGGCTTATGCTAAACAACACCTAAAAATATCTTCTCCTACTAAGTCGGGAATAATTGAGGTTGAATTTTTAATTACCAAAACCGGAAAAGCTGAAAAGATTAAAATTATAAAACCATTAACCGATTGCGATGCCTGCTCGCAAGATGTTATTGATTTAATTAAATCTATAAAAAAATGGGCGCCTGCCACTATAGATGGCGATAATAGTGATGTGTTCAAAAAAATAAACATCCAATACAATTAACAAAGCCTTGTAGATAAACGCTTTCTATTTACTTCAAACAAACGTTTGCATACTATATTTTTGAGTATGTGCTTTTTTCGGTTAAATTTCTTTTGCCTTATTCTGTTGGTTTTTACGGCTTCTTGCAAGTCTAAAAAAACCGTTGCCACAAAAAACCCCACAAAACAAAAAACAGAAGTCGTAAAAAACACCACCGATAATGTCATCATAAAAGAAGAAACACCCATTAAAATTTCTGCCGAAGAAATAAAAAACATATCAGATAAAACCTTAGCTAATTTTATCAGTGACTGGTACGGCACAATTTACAAATACGGCGGAGCAGACAAACATGGGATAGATTGTTCTCATTTTGCGGCAAAACTATATGCCGATGTTTACAAAAAAACTATTACAGGTCCGGCCAGCTCTATTGAATTAGAAACAATGGGTGTAAAAGCAACCGACATTCAAGAAGGTAATTTGGTGTTTTTTAAAATAAACGGCGAAACTGTTTCACACGTAGGTGTCTATGTTGGCGACAATAAATTTGTGCACGCCTCTACTAAAAGAGGCGTAATTATTAGCGATTTGAACGAACCATATTATAAAAAATACTTTTATAAAGCCGGAAAACTAAAATGATACAACAACTAATAAACCCAACCCTTAACATCTCTCAACGATTACGTATCGTTAAAACAATTTTAGCCCTCTCACTTATAACAAGCGTTTGCTTTACTCTAAATTGGTGGCTTCCAGCAGACTACTATCCAAAAATGGCTTTATATGATTTTCATTTGAATCAAATAGCAGATTACGTTTTACTGGGTGTTTTATCAATCTCATTAATTGGTGTGCTTTTATATCGTTCGCCAAAGTTATTTGTTTTTATTTCTACACTTTGTTTATTATTTGCTGTGTTTACAGATACTGCAAAAGGGCAGTATTGGTTGTTTTTTTACGTCGGTGTTTTACTTCTGTTGTGCGGGCATAATTGGCGAATTGACAATCCACGCAGATATAGTTCTGTTTTTACGGCTATCAAAATTTTAGTTTGCCTTTTATATGTTTTATCAGCTATACAATTTTTGCAAACAAGTGTTAATGGCAATGTTTGGTTACAATTCATTGCGCCATTAGAAAAAATTTGTACGCCCGAACAACATAAATATATTTTAGGGATACGATACGTGATTCCGTTTATAGAATTGTTTGTTGTTGTTGGTCTTTTTGTTAATCGTATAAAAATGGCTGCAATTGTTATTGGGGTTTGCCTACACCTATTCTCTTTTTGCCTGCTGTTAGCCGAAATGCCTTATACAAACGCCGCTATTTTAATTTGGAACGTTTGCATGATTTTTTTGCTTTATTTTTTATTTGCTGGTAAAACCGCGGAACAAAAAACATATACCATCTCTTTTAATCTATACAGTACGCTTGTGTTGCTGTTGGTTGTTTTGGGTGGATTAGTAAAAAAAGATTGGTTTCCCGAAAACAAAATCGACTTAATGCAAAGCAACAGCAACGAACAGTTTATTTACATTAAACAAAATGAAAAAAACAAACTGCCCCTATACATACAATATTTTACAGAAAATAACTCAGACAATATTTATACCCAACTTTCCGTTACTAAGTGGTGTGCCAACGAAACTAAAACCCGGCCTGTTTTAAACAACAAACAATTATTAAACGTGTGTAGTGTTTTAAAAAATTATTGCGGTGCAGATGCCGATATTGTACTATCTATTCAAGAGAAAAATAATATTGAAATAGCAGCTAACGATTACCGTTAATGAAAAAATCAATGCATTATATTATTTGTGGTTTACTTTTAGTAAGCATTGTTTTGTCTTCTATTTCTTGTAGGGCCCGTAAACCTAAGGATTGCAGAGGCAGAAGGAAAACAGTAAAAACTGAAATGGGCGGCTGGTTATAAACTTAAATTTAAAAATGACAAACAACGATATACTAAAAAAACTTCGCGTGGCACTTAAGCTAAGAGATGATGATGTAATTAAAATTCTTAAGCTGGCTGATTTTAATATGACAAAAAGCGAGTTAAATGCCTTGTACCAAAAAGAAGACCATCCAAACTATAAAGAATGCGGCGACCAAGTGTTGCGTAATTTTTTAAATGGTTTAATCATTCACATGCGCGGACCTAGTAACAAAGAAAGAGAACTTGAATAGTGATTATGAGAAGAATCCTTTTTAAGGCGTTTTATTCTTTAAAAAACTTATTCCAACTTGATTGTTTATACATGCGCCGCATATAATGGTGGTGTTTATTAAAACCACGTTTCTAATTATAATAATAAAACCATATATTTAAACCCTGTTAATATTTATTTAATGAAAAGAAGTTTTGGCATTGATTTAGTTCGAACAGTTTCAATTTTAATTGTAATGTTAAGACATTATGGTGTTTTAACCGGTTTCAATTTCGGTAATTATGCTATTGAGTTTTTATTTGTGGTAAGCGGGTATTTAATTGGACAAATCTTAATTAAAAGTTTTTATTCTGTTGAATCAATAAATCTTTCTACGGTAAAATTATTTATGATGAGAAGGTGGTTTCGGATTTTACCTTTGTATTATTTGGCCGTTTTAGCTAGAATCATTTTCTTTCCAAGCATTGGTAAAAACATAATTTTTTATCTGCTGTTTTTACAAAATAATTTTTTTGGTATATCCTTTTTTCCAGAATCCTGGTCTCTCGTAATTGACGAATGGTTTTATCTTGGTACACCAATATTATTATATCTATTTATGAAATTTGTTAGCTTTAACAAAAAGCATATTTTAATTTATCTATGTATTATAATTGTTATTATCAACTTTCTCAGATTGTTTTGGGTTATAAAAACAAATATTCCCTGGGGTGGTGTAAACGGTAATATTTTTTTACATCAAGACACATTATTAGTTGGGGTAATTTTAGCCTATATCAAACAACATTTTAAATCCATCTTTGATGTCCTTAATACAAAACGATTATTTTATTTTAGCGCGGCATTATTTTCCGTTTTCATATTTTTTATATTTTCACTTCGATGGCCAATTGACAGGGTTGATGATTTTATATTTTCAAGAACTATTTTGTTTTCTGTGGGCTCATTCACAATTGCAATGATGATGCCATATATTGAAAATAGAGTTCAACCCATAAAGAATAAAAATTTAAACTTCATAAATAAAATTGTTACCCTAGGAAGTAAATACTCTTATGCGCTCTATTTATTTCATGTAATGCCTTTAGATTTTATTGAATATGTATTTGATCATACATTTAACGTTTATATAAATGCTATCATGGCAATATTATTATCAACATTAGTAAGCTATCTGCTTTATGAATTTGTAGAAAAAAAGTTTTTAATAATAAGAGATAAATATTACCCCGAAGTAAATCCTAAATCCTAACAGCAAGCCCCCCTTGTAGTATAGATCTAGCTATACCGCCTTCTATATAAATTCCAACTCTTTTGGTAATGTAAAACCTTCCTCCTATTGTTAATTCAAATGCTATAGAATTACCGTTGATTTTAGGTAGGCTTTTAGTATTAATAATATTAATTACGGATTGTATTTCGTAGCCGAGGCCTGCGCCCACATAAAAATCAAGCCTTTTTTTAATAAAATGAAAGTGTTTATTTAACCTAATATCTCCAACCAAAGTATGTGCTCTATATGAATTTGTATACGTAGTGCTTGAAGGTGCTGATTGTTGGGCTTCGTAATCGTCGTAACTCACATTTATCCCAATACCTATATGATGAAAAAACCTGTATTCTATTTTAGCATAAAGTGGATTTGTTTGAGGTACAGCTTTTTCACTGCCATTAAATTTATAACCATTATTAATAAAGTTGTTTATATAAATAATAGCAGGGTCACCGATGCCCACCGAAATAACAAGCTTTCTTTTAAGAGCGGTACTGTCCTCCTTATTATTTCCGGCAATTATTTTACTTGAAAATAGAATTGTTGCTATAACAATAATAATACAGAGCGAATTTATTGCTTTATTAATGCTCATGTGTTTTAGGTAGTGGTTTACCTGTTAAAATCTATAACTAAGATATAAACTTAATTTGCTTTCGCAAAAAACACTACTGTACTTTAGCAAAACCACCTTTAGCATACTCGCCACTGGTAAGTTTATCTTTAATAGCACTAAAAGCTTCTATGGTATATTTTACATCTTCTAATGTGTGTATAGCAGTTGGTATAAGGCGTAAAATAATTTGCCCTTTTGGTATAACGGGATATACTACTATTGAACAGAAGATGTTATATTTTTCTCGTAATTCAAATGTCATATTAGTAGCTTCATCTACCGTACCATTTAAATATACAGGTGTTACAGGTGTATTAGTTTTACCAATATTAAAACCGGCGGCTTTTAAACCTTTTTGTAAAACATGGGTAATTTCCCATAATTTTTCTCTGTATTCTGGATGATTACGAATAAGTTCTAATCGTTTCAATAACCCTTCAACTAAAGCAATAGGTAATGCTTTAGCAAATATTTGCGAACGCATGTTATAACGTAAATAAGTAACAACAGCTTCATCAGCCGCAATAAAACCACCTATTAAAGCAAAGCTTTTAGCAAATGTACCAAAATAAATGTCTATTCCGTCTTGGCAACCTTGCTCCTCACCTGTTCCGGCTCCTGTTTTACCCATAGTGCCTACACCGTGTGCATCATCTACAAATAAACGGAACATATATTTCTTTTTTAACTCAATAATTTCTTTCAATTTACCTTGGTCACCACTCATACCAAACACGCCTTCGGTAATTACTAATATAGATCCACCTGTTTCTTCAACCATTTTAGTAGCGCGCTGTAGTTGTTTTTCGCAACTTTCAATATCATTATGTGGATATACAAAACGTTTACCCATATGCAGGCGTACACCATCTAATATACAAGCATGAGATTCGGCATCATATACTATAACGTCATGTCTGTCAACCAAGCAATCTATAGCACTTGCCATAGCTTGGTAACCGAAGTTAACTAATATAGCATCTTGTTTTTGAGCTAAAGTGGCTAGTTCTCTTTCTAATTGTTCATGTAAGTTGCTATTTCCACTCATCATACGGGCACCCATTGGTATAGCAAACCCATACTTAGCGCCGGCCTCCGCATCTGCTTTTCGCACTTCCGGGTGGTTAGCTAAGCCTAAATAGTTATTTAAACTCCAATTTAAACGCTCTTTTCCACGAAAAATCATACGAGGTGCTATATCTCCTTCTAACTTTGGAAAGGTGAAATAGCCATGGCTCTCTTTTGAGTACTGGCCAATAGAACCCATATTCTTTTTAATCTTATCAAACAAGTCTTGCATAACAAATATTTATAAGGCAAAGTTAATAAACCCTGTTAAAAACACACTAACTTTGTGTTCACTATTTTTTAATAGATTTATATTTATAAACATCAAGTGCCTAAAAACACTAAATACTTGTTAGAAACTAAAGATTAATAAAAGGTTAAATGTTCGTTAAGTTTTATAGAGTACCTTTTTCTGTTCATAACCTAAACTCAATTTAAAAAACATCAGATAATATTAGAGGTTTAAACACATAAATTAACCCTATTCAAAATTGATTTTTATTAACTTATTTGTTTACTAACAATGTTTAATTTTGTAGTATAATAATTGCTTATCAAATAGATAGCTATAAAATAGATGCTAATAACACGTTAACATGTTTTTAATACTGATATTTGAAAGCCTTTTAAAAACAAGTTACTAACCAAACTAACACCTAATATAATAATATAATTTCTTTTAAAATAATATAGAGATGAGTAATGTAAGTAAAGGATATGTGGATGAACAGGTTGACGTGCAAATGGATATCTTTGCGGAGATTGAAATTCTCAAAAAACAAAAAAATGCAGTTATCCTCGCCCACTACTACCAAAACCCCGATATTCAGGATGTTGCTGACTATATTGGCGACAGTTTGGGACTTGCACAGCAGGCGCAGCAAACAAATGCCGATATTATTTTATTTGCCGGCGTACATTTCATGGCCGAAACGGCTAAAATTCTAAATCCAACTAAAAAAGTTTTAATTCCCGATATAAATGCCGGTTGCTCACTGGCAGATTCTTGTCCTCCTGAAAAGTTTGCAGAGTTTAAGAAACAGCACCCTAATCACCTTATAATCTCTTATATCAATTGTACGGCTGAAATAAAGACACTTTCTGATATTATATGTACATCAAGTAATGCTGTTAAAATTATAGAGAGCTTACCAAAAGACCAAGCTATAATTTTTGCACCCGATAAAAATTTAGGCGCTTATATAAATAAAATAACAAAGCGTAATATGTTATTATGGGATGGAGCTTGTATGGTACACGAAATATTTTCGTTAGAAAAAATTATTAAATTAAAAATACAACACCCGCAAGCGCAGTTGGTAGCACATCCTGAATGTGAAGCGATTATATTAGATAAGGCAGATTTTATTGGTAGTACAACTGCTATTTTAAACTATACTAAAACAAATCCTTGTAAAGAATTTATAGTAGCAACCGAAACGGGTATTTTACATCAGATGATAAAAAATTCACCGGAAAAAACATTTATTCCGGCACCGCCAAATAATAGTTGTGCTTGTAACGATTGTCCGCATATGAAGTTAAATACATTAGAAAAAATTTATCTAACTCTAAAATACGAGCAACCTGAATTATTATTACCGACTCATTTAATAGAAGCGGCCAAGAAACCAATTTTACGAATGTTGTCTTTATCTTAAAATTAAAATTAAATTTGGAGTGTAGATGAAGAAAGCATTAATAGTATTTTTAGTTTTTAATTTTTTAATAGGATACGCTCAAAAAAGCGATACAATAAACGCTAAAAACGGATACAATATTTTTTATTATGATAATGGTAAAAAATCATCAGAAGGAATTATGAAAAATGGTAAAGCTGATGGTTATTGGAAAAACTATTATAAAACCGGAATATTAAAAAATGAAGGAAATCGTAAAGAGTTTTTATTAGATAGTATTTGGAAATTCTATAACGAAAAAGGACAACTCACAAAAACCTTTAATTATTTAAAGGGTAAAAAAAACGGATACATAATAACGTATGATTCTACCGGAATAGTTGCTTCTAAAGAAAATTATGTAAACGATATAAAACAAGATACGTCTTATATTTATTATAAAACGGGATTAATAAAACAAAGCATTCCGTTTAAAAATGGAAAAGCCGATGGAGTATCCTATATATATTCGCCTGATACATTAGTAACTAATATAATTCATTATAAAATGGGTTATATAGAAAAACAAGAAAGAATAAATCAGACTGATGAGAATGGAAATAAACAGGGAATGTGGAAGAAATTTTACAGTAACGGTACTATAAAAAAAGAAGAACGATATAAAGATGGAGCTGTTGATGGTTATGTAAAGGAGTATGATAAAAAAGGAAATTTGGAAGAAATAAAAAAATACACTTTTGGTAAAGAAATAAAAGATGCGCCCGAACTTGCCAAACTAGATGTTTTTAAAGCTTATTTTGATGATGGTAATGTTAAGTACGAAGGGGGTTATATAAATGGTGTACCGATGGGTACACATTATAAATATCATTTATCACGTAGATGCGATACGGTTTTAGTTTATATAGATTCTCTTGAAACCAATGAAAAACAATTTCGTTGTTTTAATATTTCTGTGCCCGATTCGGCTTATAATTTTCAGGATGGATATTTAATAGAACGTGGTCCGGTTGATTCTCTGCGTCGACGTCAAAAAGAGTGGATAGAATATAACATTACTGGAGAGTTTCGTTCTAAAGGCACTTATGTTGATGATAAACGCATAGGGAGTTGGGAATTCTTTTACCCAAATCAAAAAATAGAACAAAAAGGCAAGTACGATAAAAAAGGACGCCTACAAGGCCAATGGAATTGGTACTACAATAATGGAAACGTGTTGATGAAAGAAAACTATCAAAACGACAAATTAGAAGGAGCTTATGAAGAATATACCGAAGATGGAAAACTAATTACTAAAGGAGAGTATTTGGATGGTGATAAAGAAGGCCCCTGGTTTTATCAGATTTTAAATTATAAAGAATATGGCGTTTATCACAATGGCATGCCTGACAGTATTTGGAAGGCATATTACGTAAAAGAAAATAAACTAAGATTTGAAGGTGGGTTTTTAAATGGAGAACCTGATGGAAAACACACTTATTATTATGAAAGCGGAAAGCCACAAGCAAGCGGTAAGTATGTGGGCGGACAAAAAGACGGCAACTGGAATTACTTTGATGAAAATAATTTTTTAGTACTTACCATTACGTATAGAAATGGAGAAGAAGTAAAGTGGGACGGAAGAGATGTTCCGGCACTGGAAGATAATTTGAAAGTTTTTCAAGATGCAAAAACAAATCAGCCAAAAGAAGAAACTAAAAAAGATAAGTCAAAAAAAGAAAAATCGGTTGATTGATGAGTAAAACCGATAAAAATAATTCGGAAACCAATAGCTTTAAAAGCATAGTAGAAAACCTATCGTTACCCATAGCTATAATTTCTTTTGAAGGAAAAATTTTATTTGCAAATCAAAAAGCAATAGAGTTATCAGGCTTATCTAAACAAGAGTTTAATCTAAAAAACGCATATGATTTTGTTAAACCACAATTTATAAATAAATTAAATGAACGGCGTAAAAATTTATTACCTGGCAAAGAACTTCCGCCAATTGAAATAGAAGTAAAAAACAGTAAAGGAAAATCAGTTTTTATAGAAATAAAATCTTCTTATATCTTATATGATAATTTGCCCGCCATACAAATTATCATTACAGATACTGCAATAAATAGGCAATTATTAGAGGAAAAAACAAGAACGAAACAGGTTAAAAAAATAAACCTACAATTAAAAAAAGAAATAGACCTCCGTACGCAATCAGAACAAAAACTAAAGGCTATTTTCGAAAGCGGTACACAACTTATGTGGACCGTTAATAGAAACATTTCACTTACGTCATTCAACAAAAACTACAAAGAGGCAATTTATAATGCTTATGGCGTATACCCACAAATAAATACAGATCTAAATAAACCTAAAATAAAGTTTGCTTCAGAAGATTATCATGCTTTTTGGGAAGAAAAATACGAGGAAGCATTTTTAGGAAAAACCGTAGAGTTTGAAACAGAAACCGTCACTTTAACAGGCGAAAAAAAACATCGTTTTATTACTTTACATCCCATATACAACGACAAAAACCAAATAATTGAAGTTGCCGGACAGGCGCACGATGTGACCCAGCAAAAAAGAGATCAAAAAGAAATCACTCATAAGCAATCACAACTAGAGGCGATAATTAACACTACCGATGATATTATTTTTTCAGTAGATAAAAACTATAAAATTTCTGAATTTAATAATGTATTAAAACGTGTAGTAAAAATAAGGCACAATGTTGATATAAAACCAGGGGTGTTAATTTTTGATATTTTACCGTCCCAGTATCACGAAGATGTAAAAGCTAAATATAATAGAGCTCTTGCCGGAGAAAGTGTTTTAGCAATTGAAAAGTTTAATATGGAGGGCCGCGAACATGTATACGAAGCCCATTATAGCCCCATTAAAATAGGTGGTAAAGTAACAGGGGTAGCTGTTTTCTCTAAAGATATAACCGTTAGAGAACTGGCTCAACAAGAAGTGTTAGATAAACAATCGCAATTAAAAACCATTATAAATACAACCAACGATATTATTTTTTCGATGGACAAAAATTATAATGTGGTTCAATGTAATGAAGTGTTAAGAGAAATTGCTTTTTATCGTACCGGAAAAGAAATGCATCCAGGCATGAACTTTTTCGAATTTCTTCCAACGGAAATGCATAAGGAGTTAAAAAAAACATATGACAGGGCATTAAAGGGAGAAAATGTAGTAGCGGTAGAAACCTTTTTTCATCCCAAAATTAAAAAAATCCGCAGCTACGAGGCAAACTACAATCCCATCGTTATAAATAATAAAATAGTGGGCGTATCTGTTTTTTCTAAAGATGTTACCGAGCAAAAAGATATCCAACAAAAAATATTAAATACACAAACGCAGTTAGCTGCCATTATTAATAACACAACCGATATTGTGGTTTCTATAGATAGAAATTACAACGTTGTTCAATTTAACCAGCTTTTATTTCAGATGACTAAAAGCCGAAATGGAATGGAATTGAAAGAAGGAATGTCTATTTTTGAAACTCTAGATGAAAGCCACCATGATGATATGAGGAACATTTATCAGCGGGTTTTTGCAGAAGGAAAAAGTTTGGTGGCGGTAGAAATATTTAATGTTGCAGGCAATAAAAAGCGGTATTTTGAAAGTAACTATAATCCAATTAAGCAGGGAAAAGAAACCGTTGGTATAGCTATATTTTCCAGAGATATTACAGAAAAAATAGCCTCTGAAACGGAGTTGCGAGAAGCCCTTAGGGAAAAAGAAGTTTTGTTAAAAGAGGTTCACCACCGCGTAAAAAACAACTTACAGGTTATTTCAAGTATACTTAACCTGCAAACATCGTATGTGAAGGATAAAGAAACAGCTAATATTTTAAGGGAATGCCAAAACCGGATTAAAACAATGGCCTTTATACACGAGTCGCTTTACCAAACAAAAGACTTCTCTCAAATTAATTTTAGTGAGTATATCACCAACCTGGTAAAGAACCTTTTTTACTCTTACGACGCCAATCAACAAAAAATTAAAGCAAATTTTGATGTTGACACAATATTTCTTAATTTAGATACCTCAATTCCTTGTGGATTAATTGTAAACGAACTTGTATCTAACGCTTTTAAATACGCTTTCGCCGATGGTTCGCAGGGTTTCATCACGGTTAAATTAAAAAATATTGGTAATAATAAAATAAAAATGCTTGTAGCGGATAACGGAAAAGGAATCCCCGCCAGCATAGATTTTAAAAACACAGAGTCATTAGGATTGCAGCTTGTAAATATTTTAACAGAACAAATAAACGGAACAATAACCCTAGATAAAACAAACGGAACTTCATTCGAAATAATTTTTTAATTTATGTCAAACACCATTAACATACTTGTTGTTGAAGACGAGAGCATCGTTTCAAAAGACATCCAAAACAGCTTAAAAAAAATAGGCTATAACGTAATTGGCTCTTGCAACAACGCCGAGGAGGCGATTGAAATAGCCACAGAGTTACACCCCGATGTAGTTTTAATGGATATAATGCTTAAAGGTACTTTAACCGGCATAGATGCGGCCGATAAAATAAAACTACTTAATATACCTGTTATATTTTTAACAGCTTATGCTGATGAGGCAACATTGGCGAAAGCTAAAGTAACCGAGCCTTATGGATATATTTTAAAACCCTTTAAGGAAAAGGATTTAAATATTTCTATTGAGATGGCCATACACCGCCACAAAAAATTAACCGAGCTAAGGAAAGAAAGAGATTTTTTATATTCAATAGTTGAAAATAAGGAGGGCGCAAAAGATGTTCTGTTTGTAAAATCAAACAGTCGTTTAGTAAAAATAAACACAAAAGATATTTTCTTTATTGAGGCCTTAAAAGATTATGTAACCATAAACACCGAGCTTATGCGTTACACCATTCACTCAACCATGAAGGATATTGAGAAGAAAGTTGCGCCAAACGAATTTATGCGTGTACATCGTTCATTCATTGTTCGTGTAGATAAAATTGTTGCTATAGAGAATCATAACCTTATTTTAGAAAAAGATAAAAAGCCAATTCCTATTGGTGGATCTTATAAAGACGAGCTTTTGCAACGCTTAAACATGGTTTAATTATTTCTGTTTAAGGGCGCAACCAATTTTGTTGTAATTTTGCGCTTCTTAAAAATGCAATCATCTTACGATATAATTGTTGTTGGTGCCGGTCATGCCGGTTGCGAAGCCGCTGCTGCTGCTGCCAACATGGGCTCAAGGGTTTTATTAATAACCATGAACATGCAAACCATTGCCCAAATGAGCTGTAATCCAGCTATGGGTGGTATTGCAAAAGGACAAATTGTTAGAGAAATTGATGCGCTTGGCGGTTATTCAGGCATTATTTCCGACAAGTCAGCTATACAGTTTCGTATACTAAACCGCAGTAAAGGTCCGGCAATGTGGAGCCCTCGTACACAAAACGACCGCATGTTGTTTGCTAACGAGTGGCGCAAAATGCTTGAGCAAACCCCTAATGTGGATTTTTGGCAAGATACCGTTAACTCACTTCTTATTAGTAAAGATGGTAAACGGGTTGAAGGTGTTGTAACCGGAATGGGCATACAATTTAAAGCTAAAGCTGTTGTACTTACTAATGGTACTTTTTTAAATGGGTTAATTCACATAGGCGAAAAGAATTTTTCAGGGGGAAGAACAGGAGAGAAAGCTGCTTTTGGAATTACGGAGCAATTAGTTGCTTTGGGTTTTGAAAGTGGTAGAATGAAAACCGGCACCCCCCCTCGTTTAGATGGACGCTCTATAGATTATTCTAAAACCGAATTACAGGATGGAGATGATCAATTAGATAAGTTTTCTTATTTAGATGGCACATCGCCTTTTATTGGTCCTAATGCAAAAAAACAATTACCTTGCCATATTACATATACTAACCAGCAAGTACACGATATTTTAAAAACAGGCTTCGAACAGTCGCCTATGTTTGCAGGTCGCATTCAAGGGCGCGGACCACGTTACTGCCCTTCTATCGAAGATAAAATTTCTCGTTTCTCTGAAAGAGAGCGTCACCAATTATTTATTGAACCCGAAGGTTGGGATACGGTTGAGATTTACCTTAATGGTTTTTCTACCTCTTTACCAGAAGATGTTCAGTATAAAGCTTTACAATTAATTCCCGGGTTGGAAAACGCCAAAATGTTCCGCCCTGGCTACGCTATTGAGTACGATTACTTCCCTCCTACTCAATTAAGGCTAACCTTAGAAACACAACTAATTGATAATCTGTATTTTGCAGGTCAAATTAACGGCACTACTGGTTATGAAGAGGCTGCTTGCCAGGGAATTATGGCAGGAATGAATGCCCATTTAAAAATCTCTGAAAAAGAGCCGTTGGTTCTAAATAGATACGACGGTTATATCGGAGTTTTAATTGACGACTTAGTTAATAAAGGAACGGATGAGCCATATCGCATGTTTACCAGCCGATCTGAATATCGTTTGTTGTTGAGACAAGATAATGCCGATGTTCGCCTTACCCCTATTTCTCATAAATTAGGTTTAGCTTCAGCTGAAAGGTTGAAGAAGGTTGAGGATAAAATCGCAAACTCAGCCTCAATAATTAATTATTTTAGAAACACCAGTGTTGAACCAAACGAAATAAATCCGTTTTTAGAAAGCATTGGCTCATCTCCTATCAACCAAAAAATTAGATACTACAACATCCTTTCTCGTCCAAATATTGGCATACCGGATATAGCTCGTTATTGTAAGGATATTGAAACGACTATTTCTGAGTTTAACAACGAGACAATTGAGCAAGCTGAAATACTAATGAAGTACAAAGGTTATATTGAAAGAGAAAGTGAAAACGCTGATAAACTAAAACGCCTGGAAGAGTTAAAAATAAAAGGCGATTTTAATTACGATGTTGTTGGAAGTTTATCTGCTGAAGCCCGAGAAAAACTTAAAAAAATAAAACCGCAAACCCTTGGACAGGCTGCTCGTATTTCGGGCATAAATCCGTCCGACGTTTCTATACTTATGGTTCATATGGGCAGATAGTTCCACGTGAAACATTAATACATTAAATGTAAAATATGAAAGAAATTGGCACATGTTTAATTTGCGGTTCAACTATGGTTGAGCCGTTTTTAGTTTGTAAAGACTATACTGTTTCTCAAAAAGAATTCCAAATACAACGATGTACCGAGTGTAATTTTAAGTTCACCTCTCCTCGCCCCGAAGATTCTGATTTAGGCAAATACTATATGGCCGAAGATTATGTATCACACTCGGATACCAAAAAAGGTTTGGTAAACAAACTTTACCATGGGGTTAGGTCGTATACTTTACTTAAAAAGCTTCAATTGGTCATACAGCACACCAAACTAAAGAGTGGTAAAATATTGGATTATGGTTGTGGAACAGGAGCCTTTTTAAACACTTGCAAAACCAATAAATGGGATGCCTTAGGAGTTGAGCCGGATGAAACGGCGCGCAAAGTAATGGCTGAAAAGTTTGGTATTTCTTCTTTTTCTACATTAGCAGAAGCACAGAAAAGTAATTTGTTTTCTGGGTTTGATGCCATAACAGCCTGGCATGTTTTAGAGCATGTGCCCGATTTGAAGGAGACTATTAACTCACTAAAAGCTGCGTTGAAGGATAGGGGAGTTTTTATTGTGGCTGTTCCAAACCCCGAAAGCCACGATGCAAAACACTATAAAGAGTTTTGGGCAGCCTATGATTTGCCTCGCCACTTATGGCACTTTGAACCAAGGAACATGACCAAGCTTTTCTCTGATAACGGATTTAAACTAGAGAAAACACTTCCTATGGTGTTTGATTCTTTCTATGTGTCTATGCTCAGCGAGAAGTATAAAACCGGCAACAGTGGGCTTGTAAAAGCGTTTATGAGGGGGTTAATTTCAAACATTAAAGCAAACAAAACCGGCAAAGAATTCTCTAGCCAGATATATGTTTTCCGAAAGATCTAAATTGTTTCACGTGGAACTAAGAAATGAAATCCTGCCTATGGTGGGATTTTTTATTTTGAAGTTATTCCTAATGTCGATATCAAGTAAATATAAATTAAAAAAATGTTTTGACCTGGATGGATTAGCTGGTTTTTATCTTCTAGACTTTAGTTTGGTATAAATTAATTTTGAAGTCAGAACCAATTGATTGGCAAATAAAAACAAGAAAGTGTAATTTGTTTCACGTGGAACTAAGAAAGAGGTTCCTACCCTTGGTGGGACTTTTTATTTGAAATCGTTCCTAATTCTTAGGGCTAAACCTACATTAAAAAAGAAGGCGTCTTGTATCTTGGTGTAGATAGGAATATACTGTGCCTCGGTTTTAGTTTGGTATAAATAGGCCAGCGGACTGTAACCAATTGTTCTGCCAAACTCGGCAAACAAAACAAATTTCTTCTTAATATAAACATCCACAAATGCCTTAGCTTGTAGTTCGGCGTTTTTTACATAATCGTGGTTTGAGTCACTTAATCTATACGACCTGGTATATGATTTAAAAGCAAGCCCCGCATATAGTTTTTGTTTTACAACAGCGTATTCAATTCGGTACATGGTGGGTAAAACTCCATACAGCTTTAACCTGTCTGTTGCATCCCAATCAACACCAACAAGTGGGACAAAAAAATTTCCAAAGAATTCTTTGTTATAAAAAAGCCCGGCTTTAATCCGTAGCTTTTTATTTATAGAGTAAGTTGCTAAACCGTAACCCCCAACTTGCAAATCGTAAGAGCTAACCTTGGCTTTAAAATCAGAGCTTAATTTAGGCATTACTAAACCCAAAAACTTCCACTTTTTATTCTTGGTTTCATGCTGTAAGCCTATCGGCAAAAGCGTGGAGTAAAGATTGTTTGTTTGGGTGTAAAAATCATTCTTAATAGTCGATTGTAAATCCTCACCATAAAAGCGAATAATGATTGTGTTTTGAGAATCGAGAACCAACGGAACGGTAATATTTAGAAAGTAATTAGTAGTTGTGTTTTTACTATTTAAAGCATCTTTATAATTACTTTGAAGTGATTGTGCACTTGTGTTTACAATATCTACATACGGCTGAGAAACCCCTTTAAAAGAGAGTAGGAGTACGGCTAAAACAAAAATTATTTTACGAAACAAAGCGTGGCCCATTCGTTTTTGGTTTCTTGTTTTTTAAAATGTAATCCGGTTTTTTCGGCGGCGGCAATTAAGTCTGGAGCATCTAACTCAAAAAACCCACTTAGGAAAAGCTTCCCTCCTTTATTTATAACATCAAAGTAACTCTTCATTTCCTTTAAAAGAATATTTTTATTGATATTGGCTAAAACCAAGTCAAACGGTTGATTTACAACACTTTGAATAGTTCCTTGATAAAAATCGATATCTAACCTAGAATAACCGTTTACTTTTCTGTTTTCACGCGAGTTTTCAATGCTCCACTCATCAATATCAAAACCAACAACGGTACTTGCCCCCAATTTTTTTGCTACAATGGCCAAAACGCCTGTTCCGCAACCAACATCTAAAACAGACTTGCCTTTAACGTCGTTTTCAAAAAGTGCCTTAGTCATTAACCAGGTTGTTTGGTGGTGACCAGTACCAAAAGACATTTTTGGTTCAATTATAATATCTAATAGGGGTGGGATAGCTGCGGGATGAAAGGGTGCGCGAATGCTGCAGTAATTTTCTATAACAACCGGATTAAAACTTTTTTCCCAAGTTGCGTTCCAGTTTTGTTGTTTGATGTTTTGTACGGTGTGCGTAAATTTTATTTCAGGAAACTGAGCAGAAAGATTTTGAAGAACAGTTTCATCATATAATGGTTGTTGAATAAACGCCTCGAAGCCCTGTTCGTTGTGTACAAAACTTTCAAAGTTTTCTTCAGCTAATACAGAAGCTAAAATTTCGCTACCGGGCTCCGGTGGGTTTACTTTAAAGGAAACACAAACGTACTCCATGTTTAAAATGAATTAGTGATTTGTAGAAACTCTTCAGCAACTAAAGATGCTCCACCAATCAAACCACCATCAACATCTGCACAAGCAAACAGCTCTTTAGCATTTTTCGCATTGCAACTTCCTCCGTATAAAATACTGATTTGGTTAGCAACACTTATTCCGTATTTTTCTGCCGCAGCCAAACGTATAAAAGCATGCATTTCTTGCGCTTGTTCGGGGGTGGCGGTTAGCCCTGTGCCAATTGCCCAAACAGGCTCATAGGCTATAACAATGTTTTTAATTTCACTTTCAGATAAATGAAAGATAACTTCTTGTAACTGATTTTTTACAGCTGTAAAGTAATGGTTGCTTTGGCGTTCGTTTAGTTTTTCGCCCACGCAATAAACTGCAACCAGCTTGTGTTTTAAAGCAAAGTTTACTTTTTGCTTTAATTGTTCTGCTGTTTCATGAAAATATTGTCTGCGTTCAGAATGACCAATAATAACATGGGTTGCTCCACATGAAGCAATTGCAGAAGCGCTTATTTCACCCGTAAAAGCACCGCTTTCGGTATGATAGCAGTTTTGTGCGCCAACAAAAAAACCTGCATTTTCTTTTAATAAAGTGGCGAACTCAGTAACAAATAGACTAGGGGGGAAGATTATTTTTGTTGCCTCGGCATTTGAATTGCCTGAAATAATAGAATTTACAAGGGTTTTACCTTCTTGTAAAGTCTTGTTCATTTTCCAATTAGCGGCAACAATTTTTTTTCGCATGTGTTATTTTACTCTAATGCGTGGATCTAAAATACCATAAATAACATCTACCACAATATTTGTAACTACAAAAAATGTAGCAAATACAAGGGTTGCACCCATTACTACGGGTAAATCATTTTTAGTTAGCGCATCAAAAACCTCGTAGCCAATGCCTTTCCAACTAAATACAATTTCAACAAAAACAGCACCCGCCATTAAACCCGCAAACCAACCCGAAATAGCTGTAACCACTGGATTTAAAGCGTTTTTAAGGGCGTGTTTCATTATTATTTTGTAAAAATTTAAACCCTTTGCTTTTGCGGTGCGGATATAATCTTGTGATAAAACATCTAACAATGAGCTGCGCATTAATTGCACCACAATAGCTAAAGGGCGCATGCCCAGTGTAATAGTAGGGAGTATAAGGTTTTTTAAGCTTAAATATTTTTCACCGGTATAATCGTCATATTCGTATAAACTCCCTATCGTTCGGAGTCCCGTATAATCAGCCAGTACATAGCCAAACAACCAGGCAATAATTACACCCACAAAAAAGGATGGCGCCGACATTCCTAATGCTGAAAGGACAAGAGCCAATCTGTCGAAAAAAGTATCTTTTTTAATAGCGGCAACAACCCCTAAAAATATGCCCACAATGGTTGCCAGTATAATTGAACTAACAGCCAACACCGCTGTTTCGGGCAATGTTTCAATAATAATTTCAGATACCTTTCTTTTGGTTATGTACGACCTTCGGAAATAGGGCGATTTTAAAACCACACAATCATTTTCGCCAAGTGAAAACAAATAGGTGTACGAATATTTTTCCGGATCTAAATAAAAACCACTTTTTCTATCATTTTCGTTGTGAAATGAAATTGGAGACAAATCGTTCAGGTAAATAAAGTATTGCGTAACGATTGGCTTATCTCTTCCTAAATCACGGTTAATTGCTTCAACCGCATCTTTGTTGGCTCGTTGTCCAAGCAGCACTGTAGCTGGGTCTCCAGGCAACACATTAAATAAAAAAAAGATAGCGGTAATTACACCCAGCAACACAACAAAACCGTAAAATATTTTTCGAAGTATAAATTTTATCACACACTAAAAATGAGAGGATTAAAGTACACAAATTTTGTTATTAACAAATAATTAATTAGCTGTATTTGTGTTTTTTAAAGATGAGTTAAGGCTAATTATTCAAAATCTCCCTCGCCTTTTATACCGATTTTATTGTCTAACGCATTGAAAATGCGGGCGGTTTGATAAACGTTTTTATCTAAGCGATTACTTAAAATGGCCATAATGGTTTTGTCTGATTTACGATACTGGAAAGCAGTACGGTAGCCATGCCACCAGCCGTTATGAAATATAATGGTGTCTCCGCCATTTGGGTTTATACGAAAACCTAAACCGTAAAACCTTCCGTAACTAGTACGTGCATGAGGTTTAATGGCCTCATTTATGTTAGAGATAACCCTGCCTTCAAACAGGTTTTTTCCAAATAATAGCATGTCTTGTGGGGTAGAACAAACACCTTTATCTCCAACCACCCAATCAAACTCATCTGTGCCAATTGGGCGTTTGCGATAATCAAAAGCAAGGGCTTGGTTTTTTAAAGTATCGGTTACGCTAAAAAAGTAGCTATTGCTCATGCCGCAAACATCAAAAATATTTTGTTTTACAAAGGCCTGAAAACTTTGGCCGCTTAGCTTTTCAACCAACAAGGCCAACAAAACATAATTAGTGTTGTTGTACTGAAAACGTCTGCCGGGTTTAAAATATACTGCGGGTTTATTTGTGGTAAGTAAATCTAAAACCGCAGCGTTTGTAAGTATATCCGTTTGTTTAGGAAGGTGATAATAAAAATAAAGATAGTTTGGTATACCGCTGGTGTGCGATAGCAAGTGTTCTATAGTAATGTTTTGGTATGGAAAATCAGGGAAATATTTTTTAATGTTGTCTTTTAGCGCAAGCTTATTTTGTTCAACTAACTTAAGTACAGCAACCGCTGTAAACATTTTACTTACCGAGGCTAATTGAAAAACAGACTCATTGCAAAGATTTTTTTTGCAAACAATGTTTTCAAAACCCATAGCGCTTTGGTAAATAAGCGTATCCTGATATGAAACAGCTACAGAACCATTAAACACACCTTTTTTGAAATCAGAACTGAAAATGGAATCTAAAACAAACCGTTTTTTTTGTAATTTTTTTGATAGAGTAGGGGGCGATACCGGTTTTTCAGAGTGTTTAACAACGTTGTTTGTTTTTACTATGTTTGCAGGGTTGCTTACACCTATATAGGAAGCTAAAGCAACTAAACAAACACTTAATATGGCTAAAAACAGTAAACGCATTATTTATCTAAATCGCATAATTAAAAACTAATGTGCAATTTTGCAAAAAATTACGACGAATAACAACGCCCCATATTTATTAATTAACCGTTTAATGAACATAACATTTTAAAGAAGTATGCTAAAAAAAGATAAATCGACCGCGTTGTTTGAAAAAGCAAAAACATTTTTCCCCGGCGGTGTAAATTCACCCGTTCGTGCATTCCGCTCTGTTGGAGGCGTTCCGTTGTTTATTAAAAAAGGAAAAGGCTCGCATATTTGGGATGCTGATGGCAACGAATACATTGATTATTGCGGCAGCTGGGGTCCACTTATATTAGGGCATGCAAATGATGTTGTATTAAAAAAAGTTACCGAGGTTATGCAAAACGGCACATCCTTTGGTGCACCTACCGAATTAGAGAATGAATTAGCCGAACTAATTATATCAAACCATAGGTTTGTAGAAAAACTGCGCTTTGTAAGTTCGGGTACCGAGGCGGTGATGAGTGCTATCAGGTTGGCGCGTGGTTATACAAAGAGAAACAAAATTTTAAAGTTTGAAGGTTGCTTTCATGGTCACGCCGATTCTGTTTTGGTTAAAGCGGGTTCGGGTTTAGTAACCTTTGGTAACACATCATCTGCTGGCATTCCGCAAAGTTTTGTAAACGAGACCCTTGTTGTTTCTTTAGATAGCGAAGCTGCGGTTGAGCAAGCCTTTAAAGAACACGGCAACGATATTGCTTGTGTTATTATTGAACCCATCCCTGCTAACAACGGCTTACTTTTACAACGAAAAGAATTTTTACAATTCTTACGCGATATATGTACCAAACACGGGTCTCTTTTAATTTTTGATGAAGTTATCTCCGGTTTCCGTGTTGGATTTGAAGGAGCTGCGGGTTACTATAATATTAAACCTGATATTATGACTTTCGGTAAAATTATTGGCGGAGGCTTCCCGGTTGGTATGTATGCGTCAAGCAAAGAAATTATGAGCAACATTTCTCCTGAAGGAAATGTTTATCAGGCAGGCACACTTAGCGGAAACCCTGTTGCAATGGCCGCAGGCATTGCCCAATTAACTGAATGCTTGAAACCAAATTTTTATACGGCTTTAGAAACAAAAACAAAAACACTGGTTGCCGGTATAGAGCAGCAATTTAAAGCTAAAGGAATAAAATTTAAAGCCTTTCAAATAGGGTCTATATTTTGGTTTTCTTTTTCGGATAAAGAACATGTGCGCAGTGCAGAAGAGATTGGTGCCGATGGAATAAAACAATTTAATGAACTGTATCATAAATGGCATGAGCATGGTGTTTATTTTGGCCCATCGGGCTATGAGGTTGGTTTTGTTTGTGCGGCACATACGAAAGAAGACATCGAAAAAACCATAAAACTTTTTGGTGATGTTTTAAAGGCGTAGTTTTATAGAATGAAGAAACTTTTTCTCATTTGTAGTTTTTTGCTTATTTGTTGCCTTGTTTTTTCACAAGAAGGGTATGAGGATGGTTATATTATAACCAATAAAGGCGATACAATTAAAGGAAGAATTAAAGACAAAAAATATACAGCGGGCGCTGCTAATAGTGATAAAATAAGTTTTATAAACACCGAAGGAAAAGAAAACAACAAAACACCTGATGAGATAAAACAATATTGTAAAAACGGAACACAATTTTTTCGCTCGTTACCTATTGGTTTAGAAGGAAAACTAAAATTTGCCGAGATTTTAGAATATGGTGATGTAATTTTATTTGGCTATGTAAGCGGCTCATTTGTTTCAACAACAAGCGACCTGTTATCTAAATCAAAAGATAGGGATAAAGACGGCAAACCGGATGTAAACAACCTGGAATATTTTTTTCAGAAAAGAAAAGACCCTAATAGTTTAATGAAAGTTAAACCAAAGAAATTTCAGGAAACAGCCTCGTTCTTTTTTCAAAGCGATACAGATCTGGTAAAAAAAATAGAAGATAAAATCTTAGGATACGACGATATTAGGTTGGTTGTAAAAACTCACAACGAACTTGCTGAGAAAAAGTAGGCCATTAAAGTTCGTTTATTTTATAAATGTCTTTTGCCCTGATTCCTCTTTCTGTATTAGCTAAATTACAAGCCTCATTAACCGAATCGTGCTCAAAAAACAAAGTCCAATTTTGGTTTACGGCTTGCTGCAAAATGCGTTCTTTTTCTTTCAATGTTTCTAGCGGACGAACATCATAACCCATTACATAAGGAATGGGTAAATGTCCCACGGAGGGCAATAAATCGGCACAAAATAAAACTTTGCTTTCTTTATAGGTAATTAAAGGAAGCATCATGCTTTCGGTATGACCATTAACCAACAACACTTCAAAGCCCGGCAACCATTCGCCTTCTTTATCAATAAAATTTAGTTGCCCGCTTTCTTGTATGGGCAAAATATTCTCTTTTAAAAAACTCGCTTTTTCTCGTGGGTTTGGGTTGGTTGCCCAATCCCAATGTTTACTATTGCTCCAATATTTCGCGTTTTTAAAGGTGGGCACTAATTTTGTTTTAGCTGCATCGGTATATTTAATGCTTCCTCCACAATGGTCAAAATGCAGGTGGGTTAAAAAAACATCAGTAACATCATCAAAAGTAAAACCGTGTTTTGCAAACGATTTTTCTAAAGAATCATCTCCGTGCAAATAATAGTACGAAAAGAATTTCTCGTTTTGTTTATCACCTAAACCATTGTCTATTAAAATCAAACGATTACCTGTTTCAACCAATAAACAACGCATGCTCCAGCTACACAGGTTGTTTTCGTCGGCAGGGTTTGTTTTGTTCCACACTGTTTTTGGCACAACACCAAACATAGCGCCACCATCCAATTTAAAATTTCCGCTGTTTACTGAATATAGTTTCATGGTTTTAATTTGTCGTTATTTTTATGTCTTTCGCTATCGCGAGATGTTTTCTTTTTCAGGTTTTCTTCTAATGCTTTCTCTAAATCTATGCCGGTTTGATTTGCAATACACACTAGTACAAATAGTACATCAGCAAGTTCTTCGTCCAGTTTTTTGTTTTTATCGCTTTCTTTTTCCGATTGCTCTCCATATCTGCGCGACATGATGCGAGCTACCTCACCAACCTCTTCGGTTAAAATCGCCATGTTGGTAAGCTCATTAAAATAACGAACCCCATGGGTTTTTATCCACTCATCTATTTTCTGCTGAGCCTGTTGTATGGTCATGTTACAAACATAAAAAAAGCCCTCGCGCTATGCAAGGGCTTTTCTCATAAATAATATAAAATTAAGCTACAACGCTTTCTTCCAAATAAGCTTCAATGGGCAAGCAAGCGCAAACTAAATTTCTGTCGCCATACGCATTATCAACGCGAGCAACGCTTGGCCAAAATTTATTTGCCTTAACCCATTTAAGTGGGTAAGCCGCTTTTTCACGATTGTAGGTTTTATTCCAATTATCGCTAACAACTAATTTAGCTGTATGTGGTGCATTTTTAATTACGTTGTCTGTTTTATCAAACTTTCCGTCTGCAATTTCTTGTACCTCTTTGCGTATTGTAATCATGGCTTCACAAAAACGATCAAGCTCTGCTTTGTTTTCACTTTCGGTTGGCTCAACCATTAAGGTGTTTGCAACAGGGAACGCAACCGTTGGTGCGTGATAACCAAAATCCATTAAACGTTTTGCAATATCAGCAACCTCAACACCGCTGCTCATTTTAAACTCATTACAATCTAAAATCATTTCGTGTGCGCAGCGTCCGTTTTTACCGGTATATAAAATTTTATAATGGTCTTTTAAAATCTCTTTCATGTAATTAGCATTTAAAATGGCAGTTTTAGTTGCTTCCATTAAACCATCTGTGCCAAGCATTTTAATGTATCCGTAAGAAATTAAAAGGATTAAAGAGCTTCCGTAAGGTGCTGCAGAAACAGCGGTAATAGATTTTGCGCCTCCAATTTTAATAACAGGATGCGATGGTAAAAACTCAACCAAGTGTTTTGCCACACCAATTGGTCCCATACCTGGGCCTCCACCACCGTGAGGGATAGCAAATGTTTTGTGTAGGTTTAAGTGACAAACATCTGCGCCGATACTGCCGGGAGATGTAAGACCAACTTGCGCATTCATATTTGCGCCATCCATATAAACCTGGCCGCCATTATCATGAATTATTTTAGTGATTTTTTTAATACTCTCTTCGTAAACACCATGTGTAGATGGATATGTAACCATTAAGCAAGAAAGCGTTTCTTTATATTGTTCTGCTTTTGCTTTTAAATCAGCTACATCAATATTTCCTTTATCGTCGCATTTTACAATAACAATAGTCATGCCCGCAAGCGCTGCTGATGCGGGATTTGTACCGTGTGCTGATGATGGAATTAAAACAACGTTACGGTGTGGGTGTCCGTTATTAATGTGATAAGCGCGTATAACCATTAAGCCTGCATACTCGCCTTGTGCGCCACTGTTAGGTTGCAAGCTCATGGCTGCAAAACCGGTAATGTTGCTTAAGTCTTTATTAAGTTCTTTTAATATAAGCTGGTAACCTTTTGCTTGTTCAATAGGAACAAACGGGTGAATGTTTGCAAACTCGGGCCATGTAATTGGTAAAAGCTCAGATGCCGCATTAAGTTTCATAGTACAAGAGCCTAAAGAAATCATAGAGTGTACTAATGATAAATCTTTATTCTCTAAACGTTTTATATAACGCATCATTTCTGTTTCGCTGTGATACGAATTAAAAGTTGGGTGCGTTAAATATTTTGATGTGCGATCAGCAAACGAGCCTGCAATTATGTTTTTATGATGAAGGTCAAAAGTTGTAATTTGTTTAGCTGCCGCTTCGGCAAAAACGTTTATTACATCAATGATGTCAGTCGCTTCAGCTGTTTGATCTATAGATATACCAATGTGTTTATCATCTATATAATGAAAATTAATTTCGTTTGCTTCAGCTAGTTTTTTAGTCTTATTTGCATCCGCCTCAACAACAAATGTGTCGAAAAATAATTCTGTTTTTATATTGTAACCTAGTTTTTTTAATTCTTCGGCAATGGCAACTGTGTTAGAGTGTATTTGCTCTGCAATAGATTTAATTCCATCAGGACCATGATACACCGCATACATGCTAGCCATAATAGCTAATAAGGCTTGTGCCGTACAAATATTTGATGTAGCTTTTTCGCGTTTAATGTGTTGCTCGCGTGTTTGTAATGCCATGCGTAAAGCATGGTTTCCTTCGGCATCTATACTCACGCCAATAATTCTTCCCGGAATTAAACGCTTGTAATCTTCTTTACAAGTAAAAAATGCCGCGTGTGGTCCGCCATAACCTAATGGCACACCAAAACGTTGCGAGTTACCAACCACGCAATCAGCACCCCACTCACCCGGAGGAGTTAATAAAGCAAGTGCCATTAAATCGCTTGCTACACAAACCTGCACTTCTTTACTGTGTGCTGTGGCAACAAAGTTTTTATAATTGTTTACTTCACCATTAATGTCGGGATACTGAATTAAGGCTCCGAAAAAAGAATCATCAAAATTCATTGTGTTTGCATCACCCACTACAACTTCAATTCCAACGGGCACGGCACGGGTTTTAACCACATCAATAGTTTGAGGAAAACAAGTGTTCGATACAAAAAACTTTTCTGCGTGTAATTTGTTTTTGCTACGGTTGTTATGAAACATAAACATAGCCTCGGCAGCAGCTGTTGCTTCATCTAATAAAGATGCGTTAGCAATTGGCATACCGGTTAAATCAATAATAGTTGTCTGAAAATTTAAAAGAGCTTCTAAACGGCCTTGTGCAATTTCTGCCTGATAAGGGGTGTAAGCGGTATACCAGCCCGGGTTTTCCAACACATTGCGCTGCACAACCGCAGGTACAATTGTGTTATAATAACCTAAACCTATATAACTACGAAATACTTTGTTTTTCTTTGATAAGGCACGGAGGTGTTTTGTGTATTGAAACTCAGTAAGTGCTGCACCAACTTTTAATGGTTTTTTTAAGCGAATTTGCTCGGGAACAGTTTGATTAATTAATTCATCAACACTGGAAACACCAATTTTTTCAAGCATTTGGTTTACTTCTTCTTCGCGTGGACCGTTGTGACGGTTTACAAACATATCTTTCATGTAGGGGTAATTTAGAGATGCAAAATTAGCTAAAAGCGCACTCAAATAATAGAAATTTTTTACCTAATTATATTATCTTGTATCTTTGATGAAAACGGGTTTTTATGCGACGAATAATATGTATTGTTTTTTGTTTCTTTTTATCAAGTGTATTATTTGCACAGAAAAAAAGGGCAGATACACTGTACTTAATGAATGGCAGAATTGTTGTTTCACCCATACTTGATACCAGTTTTTTAGCCGCCACCTTTGTTGACCCCGAAGATAGTACCAAGCGCACACACATAGAAAATGACCAATTATTTGCCATTAAATATAGTAATGGTGATGTGTTTTATTATTACAAACAAGATACCATTACAAATTGGTACAGTCGCGATGAAATGTGGCTGTTTACGCAAGGCGAACGCGATGCCAAAAAAGGGTTTAAACCATGGGGTTCTTTTACCGGGGGGGTAATTTCCGGTATAGCGGGTTGTTCGTCTGGTTTATTGGTGGGCACACTAGGTGCTTTTTTTGGCCCTGTTGTCCCCCTTGCTTTTTTAAGCACGGTTGGTATCCCAAAAGTGCGAATAAGGCACAATACTGTTTCTAATATCAATAATTTAGAATATGATGCTTATCTCTTGGGTTATGAACGAGAAGCTCGTACCAAAAGAAGGCGTTACGCTATGGTTGGTGGCGGCGTTGGTATTGTGTTAGGTTATATAGCGTATTTCAGCCTAAGAAACATCCTCACTCACTAAGTAAAATTAGTGGTGCTTTTTATATAAATCTGGTCGGCGTTGTTTGGTGCGCTCTAAACTTTGTTCGTGTCGCCATTTTTCTACATTAGCTGTGTGGCCGCTCATTAATATTTCAGGAACTTTCCAGCCATTAAACTCTTGTGGGCGGGTGTAAACAGGGGGGGCTAGTAAATCGTCTTGAAAAGAATCGGTAAGCGCGGATGTTTCGTCATTCAAAACTCCGGGTAACAGACGAATAATGCCATCGCATAAAACTGCCGCCGCAAGCTCTCCACCACTAAGCACATAATCACCAATAGAAATTTCTTTGGTAATAAGGTGTTCCCTAACACGTTCATCAATGCCTTTATAGTGTCCACATAAAACAATAATGTTTTTTAGAGTAGAAAAATAATTGCAGGTTTGTTGTTGTAAAAGCTCTCCATCAGGCGAAGTATAAATTACTTCATCATAAGTTCTTTCACTCTTTAAATGATTAATGCAGGCAGCAATGGGTTCAATCATCATAACCATGCCGGCACCACCACCAAAAGCATAATCGTCTACTTGCTTTTGTTTGTAAGTGCTGTAATCGCGAAGATTAATAAGGTTTACCTCTACCAAACCTTTTTGCGCAGCCCGTTTTAGTATACTGTGTTTAAACGGACTCTCTAATAAATCTGGATGAACGGTTATAATGTCAATTCGCATCATTCTTTTGGTGTCGGTTTTTTATACAATGGCACAGTGCTGCAGGGCTCTCCATACATAATGCTTTTTGCAATGTGTTTTAGTTTTTCAGTTAAGGCAACGTAGGCTGCAATGGGCACAGGTTTGTTTCCACAACCTTTTATTACAATTCGTGCATCTTTATAGGCGTCTATATTAAGCGCATTTATTTTTTCCTGAAGTAAAACCGTATCAAGTACTTCTACGTTTCCGTAAACAATTTTTTTTGCAAAAGGCTGCAGGCTCAATGTTAATAACATATATGCCCAAGTCGGCACAATGGCATCAGTAGTACAAGTTAAAGCAATATAAGTGTCTTTATATTGACTCCAATCGTGCGTTTTAATATATTCTCTAAAATCTTTTTCTTTTAAAATAAGTTCTTGAAAAAGTAACGGTTTTATATCAAACGAAACACGAGGCACATCATCATAAAATTCTTCCAAATCAATTGTTACAATGCCGCTTTGTGCAACCTTGTTTATAATCTCATCCATAGTATAAAGGTAGTGCAGTTACACCGAATCACAAAAACATTATCTAATAATATTTACTTCGCCGTGGTGTTTTCCGCCTTTATCGTCGTGCGTGTCTAAAATATAAAAATAAGTTCCACAAGGAAGTTCTGTTCCAAAATAGCTTCCGTTCCAGTCATTATTATAAGGATTTTTAGATAAAACTTTTTGCCCATAACGATTATAAATGTCAAGCGTGTTATTAGGGTATAATTCTAAATTTCCAATAATAAAGGAGTCGTTTGTGCCATCGCCATTAGGCGAGAAACTGTTATAAAAAATCAAATCGGTGCTAGGTAAAACCGTAATAATGAGGTGGTCGTATAACACACAGCCGTGTGGAAATTTAGCAATTAATAACAAGGTGTCGTTGCCTGCTGTTTGCGAAACATAATCTGGATTAAGACTGTTTTGGTTAAACATAGACCCATGTTGTGACGACCACCAAACAACCGAATCTCCGGGAGCCTGTCCGTGCAATGCTACAGCCTGCCCCTGTTTTATGATTGCATTTTGTCCAGCATTAATAAAATATGGATAAACATAAACTGTTACGGTATCTTTTTGTGTCTCTCCGGTTGAAAGGTTTTTCACAAAAACCGTGTATGTAGTAGTGTTGTTTGGTGAGGCTGTTGGTTTTGAAACGGTAGAATCATACAGAGATTTGCCCGGACGCCAAGTATATTGGTAGTTGCCCCCCCCCCCGCTT
>Ga0209622_1000004_pt1 | contig 25951 bp, 30 predicted proteins | sample TexAe_OM3H0_M2_FD_187943 | JGI IMG/M metagenome (GOLD analysis project Ga0209622, IMG submission 187943) | Forest soil microbial communities from Davy Crockett National Forest, Groveton, Texas, USA - Texas A ecozone_OM3H0_M2 (SPAdes) (version 2) | ecosystem: Environmental > Terrestrial > Soil >...
CCGTTCAGCTTGATTTGCTTAATCGTTTGTTGAAGAAACACGGTGCTACCAACGAGCAAGAGCTAGTGAAAATTAAAACCGATATAGAAGAAAAACTAAATCAGTTTAATTCTATTGAAGAAGAGATACAAAAATTACAAGCAGAGCTTAAAAAATTAAATGAAACTGTTCGTGCAAAAGCAAAATTACTTTCGGATAAACGGAAGAAAGTTATTCCGGCTATAGAAACATCTGTGCGCACCATGCTGGCTGATTTAAGCATGCCTAATGCTCAATTGGTAATTAAGTGCAATGCTACTGATGTGCTTACTAATTATGGCTGCGATGAATTGCAGTTTTTATTCTCGGCCAACAAAGGACTTCCGTTAAATGAGTTGCATAAAGTTGCTTCAGGTGGAGAGTTATCGCGATTAATGCTTTGTTTAAAAGCGCATTTAGCTGAGAAGACTGCGTTACCAACTATTATTTTTGATGAGATAGATACGGGTGTATCGGGCGATGTGGCACATAAAATTGGCACTATACTGTTACACATGGGTAAAAACATGCAGGTTGTTGCTATTACCCATTTACCTCAGTTAGCATCAAAAGGCAAGCAGCATTTATTTGTGTATAAGCAAGATATAAAAGAGCAAACACAATCAGAAATTAAAGCACTTACAGCCGAAGAGCGTGTTGTTGAAATTGCAAAAATGTTAAGCACAGGTAAACCAACCGAATCGGCACTATTAAATGCTAAGGAACTTTTAAGTTTGAAGAATTAATTTTCAGATTACAAACCCAACTTGTTTTTAATGCTTGTAAATTCTGCTTTATCCTTAAAGTAGTTGATGAAATATTCTAGTTTATCAAGCATTATTTTAGGATCTCTAGCAATATAAGAGGGGATTGAAAAACCTGATGTATCAGCAAACTCCCAAGGATGGAAATATAAATTTACATAGCCGTAGGTGTCTAAACATTTTTGCACCTGTTTACAAAACCAGTTGACAGAACAGTTTTTAAAGCTTAACCAAAACAGAGGAATGCGCAGGGTAGGGGTTACGGTTGCAGGGAAAATTATCAAGTCATTTTTTTTGAAAATAGTCTTTGATGCACGAAAATGATTGTACCTGCCCGGAATAAAAGTTGGGTTAAGAGAGGAATCGTATAAGTATCCTGCGGCCTGTAAATCAGCGTAGTTAACCGAGCCCATACGTGGCATACGGAAACCAATTACTTCTGTACTGCAAATGTTTTGCAGAACATCTTTGGTTTTTTTTAAATCGGAGGTGTTGAATGAAGAATGAAAAAAACTATGCGATGCAATTTCGTGGAAAATAGAAAGTTGTTTTATTTGCTCGGGTTTTTGTTGCGCGTAGTTTGCTGTGGTGAAAAAAGTGCAGAAAATTTTTTCTTTTTCCAATAGGGGAAGTAAAGCATTCATGCCTTTTGAAGTAATTTCTATTTGCTCGGCATCACTTATGGGGTGCTTATACTCAAGGGGTAAATCAAACTCCTCTAAATCAAATGTGAGACAAATAACAGGGTCTTGTTTCATATTACGATTTAAGTTTTCCAAAAGATGAACGAATTAAAATAGAGGCAAAATTCATGGTTTCATGTAAAATTGTTTTTGAGCTCATGCGGGTAAATTTTACACCCTCGCGCAACTCCACATCAATAGTAGAAACTTTTACGTTTTTGTTTTGATAGGCCATACAAACAAATTCGGTGTCGAATAAAAATTGGTTAATGGTTGTTTTAAGCATTAAGGCTTTCCCTTTTTCAGAAAAACCTTTTAATCCTGATTGTGTATCGGTGTGCGGAATTTTTAAAAAAACTTTATTCAAAAAATTACAGGCTTTGGATACCAGTTTTCTTTTTAAAGCTAAATGTGTGTAGTAGGCTTCATTTCTTATGCCAACTACGATATCGCTATTTGCTTTAAGTTTATCATAAGCTTTGCGCAAGCAAACCATCTCATATGGAAAATCATAATCAGTATAAAGTACAAAAGGTGCTGTGGTTTCGGCTACACCTGCTCGTACGGCAAAACCTTTGCCTTTATTTTCAGAATAAGAAACAATTTTTATATCCTTAATTTTTTCTTGCAGAGTCTGTATTACGCTATCCTCAAAATTTTTAGTTGAGCCATCGTTTACAAATATGATGCGGAAGTTAACGTCGGAAAAAAGAGCTTGCAACTCTTGGTAACGGACAATATATTTTTCTGCCCAGTTATCGCGTGGGTTAAAAACAGGTTGTACTATTTCTAAATCAAACGGCTGCACTTGCTTGTGTGGGTTTATGAGTAAGTAACTCGTAAAATAGTTTCAGCCAAATTAATAAACAAGGAATAACTCGGATTTTTAACGGAGCCAAATAGTTTTTTCTAAAATCGTGCGGAAAAATATCGGTTGGTAATAAAATGCAGGCCACAATTAATAAAACAAGCAAAGCATTATTTAAAGCATTTTTGGGTGATATAGCGTACCAAATGGCTGCGCCCGTAATTGCAATAATGTAAGTAGGCGACTCTGCCGCATGATTAAAAATTACTACAAAAATCATAATGAAGGAGAGGTACAGTAATATAAAAGTAGCATCGGTTTCTTTTTTTAGAATTTTAAATAAAGGAACGAAGACTAAAAATAAACCGGTTAATTGAATGTAAAAATGATTGATAGGTTTTGAAAACCAAGTGTAGTTTATGCCAATAAGTGATGGAGAGTTAGAAATAAATTTATCGGTGGCATCTTCAGTAATGCTTTTAATCCAGTTATCTAAACTCGAAAAGAAATAATCTTTTGGCACTACTAATAAAGGAAGCAGGAAAAATACCGCGGTAAGCGCACTGCACCACAATAAAAATTTTAGTTTGTTAGGGTAAAATAAAAACAGCAAGGCTGCTGCTGCAGGATATATTTTTATGCTTAAACAAAAAGCGACACATAGGGCTGCCCATATATATTTTTGATTGTGCAGAAAACTGAAAATAAAAAGCATAAAGGCAGTGTTAAGCGCATTAGTTTGCAGGTTTTGAAAAGAGTTTACCAAATCGAACAGGGCTATGAAAAAGATAATTGCTTTTTGATTATTGCTTAGTGGTAAGTTTTGTATGGCAAAATAAAATAAGGCAGCCCCTAAAAGTAGCCATAGCACAATAGATAATTTCATGGGCAATAAAGCAAAGGGTAAAAAAAACAAAGCAAATTGCGGAGCGTAAAAAAACTTATCGTAAATGATTTTGTACTGAATGTAGTCGTATAAATTTTCGTGATTAAGAAAGCGTTGCGATGAGGTTTTAAAAATAATAAAGTTAGCTATCTCATCATTATACAAGGCTTGTATGCCAAGTAACAAACATAGCAGGGCAAGTAATGAAATTCTGAAATACTTGGATGTAAGTATAGTAAGTATGTTGGCAGGGATGGTCATTAACGTGAAACCAAAAATACTATAATAAACGGAAGTATAGGTTTTACTTAGCCAGGGTTTTTAAAGCCTCTGCAAAAACTTTATCTTCTTTTAAAATTACCGGATAGTAGGCTTCATTATCAAATAAATTACGACCAACTAAGGCTTTAATTTGCGATAACAAGTATGCCTTAGATTTTTTTAATTGTGCATCATTTTTTGGGATGCCGTTTTTTACAGCAAACTCTACAAACTCATTTAATAAAGCTTGTGGTGGGGTATAATTTTTCACATAATCTGCATTTGTTTTATACGATGCAAAAGAAGCGCGATGCTTATCGGCGTAGCTAAAAGAAAAATCGTTTACCAAGCCTTTGTAAAAAACTCTATTCAGGTAAGTTGAACGATAAGTTGTATCAACCGGAATAAAAATATCGGGCATAATGCCACCACCACCATATACGGTTCTTCCTGAAACGGTTTTGAATTTCAAGCTATCTGCAAAATGTATGCTATCCTGATGCATCATTTCTCCGTTTGTATAACGATCATATTCTTCGCTATAGTAAGCATCTAAACCTTTATTGTAAGGTTTTTGAATGCATCTGCCGCTTGGGGTATAATAACGGGCTATGGTTAAACGTATAGCTGAGCCATCCGGAATTTCAATTTGTTCTTGCACCAAACCTTTACCAAACGAACGGCGACCAATAATGGTAGCTCTATCATTATCCTGCAAAGCACCTGCAACAATTTCGCTGGCTGAGGCTGAGCCTTCATCAATTAGTACAACAAGCTTACTGTTTTCAAAACTTCCTTTTTCGGTAGCAAAGTATTTTTTTTCAGGACTGCTTTTTCCTTTGGTGTAAACAATCAACATGCCCTTATTTAAAAATTCATCGGCAATATCAACAGCTGCATTTAAATAGCCACCACCGTTACCACGCAAATCAACAATTAATTTTTTCATGCCTTGTTTAGTCAGTTTGTTGAACCCTTTTCTAAACTCATCGTAAGTAGATGCCGCAAAACGACTTACTTTAATATAACCAACGCCCGGTTCGGCCATAAAAGCCACATCAACACTATAAATAGGAATTTCGCCACGTGTAATAGTAAAATCAATTAATTGTTTTTGTCCTTCGCGTTTAACGGTAACATTTACTTTGCTATCCTTTTTACCGCGAAGCATTTCGAATACTTTTTTATTGGTAATTTTTACTCCGGCAACATTTTTCGAATCAACTTTTACAATCCTGTCTCCGGCTTTAATGCCTAGTCTTTCAGATGGCCCTCCTTCTATAGGGTGTACTACACAAATAGTATCATTTACAATGTTAAATTCTATACCAATGCCATGAAAATTGCCCTGTAAGGGTTCATTTACTTCTTCTAATTCGGTAGCAGGAATGTAGTCAGAATGGGGGTCTAACTGCTTTAACATAGCTGTAAGGGTGCTTTCTTCCAGCGTTTTTCGGTTAATGGTGTCTACATAGTTGTCTTCAATAAAATCAAGTACGTTATCAAGCTTTCCTGTTTGTTTATGAGGAGATACAATACTAACTGTATTCTGACGTTTAATGCTCAGCAAAGAACCCATTACAACGCCTGCAATAAGCAAACAGGCATAAATAAGGGGGTTTAGCCATTTGCGGGGTGAAGAATTGTTAATTGGGTTATCCATATTTTGCAGGCAAAAGTAATTGTTTAATTTTGTATGATGGGGAGTAAATTAAAATATGGTGTTTTTTTTATTTTAACATTAACTGGCATTTTGTTTTTTTCGTGTGCTAAAACACAAGCTCCTCAAAATAACCCTACTGTAAACCAGGCAAACAATACACCTGTAAATGTTACTGTTTTATTGTCGTCTCATCCTAGTTTAAGTAGCCCGGGTGGGGTCGATTCTATTCTTAATGTAGGAATAAAAGGCATTATAGTTTGCAGAGGGGTATCTTCTACCGAACAGTTTTATGCTTACGAAAGAAGCTGCACCTATGATGGCACTACAGTTGCCAATGCAAAGGTTTATGCGGTAAGCGGAAATTTTACGTGTAAAGATAATGTTTGTGGGTCTGTATTTACCATTGCTGATGGCAGTGGTGGGGTTAGTCATGGCCCGGCAACTTATCCGTTAAAGCAGTATACTGTTGCTTTCGATGGCTCAAATACACTACACATCACAAACTAATTATTTTAGTAACGCCAATTGTTTTTTGGCTTCTTCTGTATAAAATCCTTGTGTATCTACAATATGTTGTAACAATGTTTTAGCTTCATCTTTCTTCTGTAAATCAATAAAGCAAAGTGCTTTGTACCAATAGGCATCTTGTTTAAAAGCGTTGTTAGATAAGTTATCTATACGGTTTAGCATTATTATTGCTTGCGGATAATTTTTTTGATAGTAATAAGCTGCACCGGTATAAAACAAGGCATTAGGGTCATCTTTATTTACGCCAAGTAATGGTTTTAATTTGGTTATGGTTATATCAAAATGCTGGTTGTAAAAGTTTTTCATTGCCTGGTTAATTAATGCAGGTACAGCTGTATCATTTACTGTAAGCGCATTTCCATCGGGTTTATAATACAGTTTTTGATATTCGCTAACTTTTAAATCGTATAAATAAATAGATGGGGCATTTGGTAATAACTCTATTAATTTTCGTTGCCTATCAGTAAGGCTGCCTTTTTCTAACATGCTTTCTTCGTTAGGCATAAGTATAAGGTCTTCGGCGTCTTTATCAATGTGCTTGTGATGATGTATTTTATAAAAATGCTCTCCTTTAAATATTGAAGTGTCTTCTTTTGTAAGCGTATTTTTTTTTGTAGTTACACTTTGTGCTTGTTTAGGAATGAGTATATAAACTAATCCAAAAGCAAGCACAACAATTAGCATACCGCCGGCAAAAGAAAGGGGAGAGAATTTTTTATGTGCTTTTTTAGAGGGCGAAAAATATTTTCTCTTATCGTTGGGTGTACTCGTATTTGTATCCATCAATTATATCTGTATGATAAAGATACTTAAATACATTTAAAATAATCAAAAGGCTCAAGACAGTCTTTACAGCGATACAATGCTTTGCATGCTGTAGAACCAAACTGACTAACCATTTCAGTGTGTAAGGAGCCACAACGAGGACATTTAATTTGTTTTGTTTTTCCGGTAATAAAAGATTTATCGGTAGTACTTTCTTGCGGAGGAGCAATGCCGTATTTTCTTAATTTTTCTTTGGCTTCGGCACTTAACCAATCGGTTGTCCAGGCGGGTGTGTAAACAGTTTTTATGTGTACATTTTCAATGCCTTTTTGTTTAAGGGTAGATATAATATCATCCTCCATTTGTTTCATAGCAGGGCAACCACTATAGGTTGGGGTAATTTCAACTTCAACACCATTGGGTTGTTGATTTATTTTTCGGATAACACCTAAATCAACAATACTAATTACCGGAATTTCGGGATCTGGAATTTCGTTTAGAAAGGAAAAGAGTTCTTGTTCAGTATAGGTTTTCATGGTATAAAGTTACGCTATTTGAAAGCGCTTTGCTACAAATAAAAAGAGCTGCTTTGTTTAAAAGCAGCTCTTTTACTTAATTAAACATGTTGTTTAAATTATTTTTTATCGTCTTTTACTTCTTCAAAGTTTACATCTTCAACATTATTATCGTTAGATGATTGTTGTTGATGTTGTTCGCCACCTGGAGCTGCGCCACCTTGTGGTTGTTGCGCGTTCATAGCAGCGTATAACTCTTGTGATGCAGCTTCCCAAGCTTTGTTTAAATCAGCTAAGTAAGTATCAATTTTAGCTATATCTTTTGCAGCGTGTGCTTCTTTCAAATGCTTTACAGCTTCTTCAATAGGCGCTTTTTTCTCTGCAGGTATTTTATCTCCGTAATCTTTCAACTGTTTTTCAGTTTGGAAGATTTGAGAATCTGCGGCGTTTATTTTTTCAACTTCTTCTTTTGCTTTTTTATCGGCATCAGCATTCGCTTCAGCTTCACGTTTCATTTTGTCGATTTCTTCTTTGCTCAAGCCGGAAGAAGCTTCGATACGAATGTTTTGTGCTTTGCCTGTAGCTTTATCTTTAGCTGAAACGCTTAGGATACCGTTAGCATCAATATCAAACATTACTTCAATTTGAGGCACACCACGTGGTGCAGGCATAATGCCATCTAAGTTAAACTGACCAATGGTGCGGTTATCTTTAGCCATTGGGCGCTCACCTTGCAATACGTGTAATTGTACGCTTGGCTGATTATCGCTGGCAGTAGAGAATGTTTCTGTTTTTTTGCTTGGAATGGTTGTGTTTGATTCAATTAGTTTTGTAAACACACCACCAAAAGTTTCAATTCCTAATGAAAGTGGAGTTACATCTAATAATAACACATCTTTTACATCGCCGGTTAAAACACCACCTTGTATAGCAGCACCAATAGCTACTACTTCATCGGGGTTTACACCTTTGTTTGGCGCTTTACCAAAATATTTTTCTACAGCGGCTTGTATAGCAGGTATACGGGTAGAACCACCTACTAAAATAATTTCATCGATATCTGAGTTTGATAAACCTGCATTTTTCATGGCAGATTTACAAGGCTCAATAGTACGTTGAATTAAGCTATCAGCTAATTGCTCAAATTTTGCACGGGTTAACGATTTTACCAAGTGTTTTGGAATACCGTTAACAGGCATAATGTATGGTAAGTTAATTTCAGATGCTGTTGTGCTCGATAATTCAATTTTAGCTTTTTCAGCAGCTTCTTTTAAACGTTGCAAAGCCATTGGGTCTTGACGTAAATCGATGCCTTCGTCTTTTTTAAACTCATCGGCTAACCAGTCAATAATAACCTGGTCAAAATCATCACCACCTAAGTGAGTATCACCGTCGGTAGATTTTACTTCAAATACACCGTCGCCAAGTTCAAGAACTGATACGTCATGTGTACCGCCACCGCAGTCGAACACAACAATTTTCATTTCTTTCCCTTTTTTATCCATGCCGTAAGCTAATGCAGCGGCAGTTGGCTCGTTGATGATACGACGTACTTTTAAACCTGCAATTTCGCCTGCTTCTTTAGTTGCCTGACGTTGAGCATCGTTAAAATAAGCGGGTACTGTAATAACAGCTTCGGTAACTTCCTGACCTAAGAAGTCTTCAGCTGTTTTTTTCATTTTTTGTAAAATGATAGCTGAAATTTCTTGTGGGGTATATTTGCGGTCATCAATTTCCACACGTGGGGTGTTATTGTCTCCTTTTACTACGGTATATGGTACTCGTTTAACTTCTCCTGAAATTTCATCGTACGTGTGACCCATAAAACGTTTAATTGAATAAACTGTTTTTTTAGGGTTGGTAATGGCTTGACGTTTAGCAGGGTCTCCTACTTTACGCTCTCCGCCTTCTACAAATGCAACAACCGATGGGGTTGTGCGTTTTCCTTCGTTATTAGCAATAACCACCGGCTCGCTTCCTTCCATCACAGATACGCAGCTGTTGGTTGTTCCTAAATCTATTCCTATAATTTTAGACATAATGTAATTTTTAAATTCGATTTTGTAAAGTCAAGGATTGTGCCAAGGGAAGGAAATATTAGAAAATATGACAAGCTGTCATTTTCCTGCTAATGGCAGATAGATAAAGCATTGCCATAGTCTAAAAACCTGAGTTTACAGGTTATAGAACTAGCTGAAATTGTGTCTATACATGATTGGTCATGTATATTCCTTCTAAGTTTAAGCTCATTGCGACACGAAAACACGCCCACACCGCCACTTATATTGGTGTAATTTGCATGGCTTTGCGATAAGGATGTTGACATATTTACTTGGTTGTACAAGGCTAAAGCCTGTCCGGCTGCGGTAAGTATAAATTCTGTACTGTCTACCGACCGAGTTAAATTAGGGTTTACAGGAATTAAATTAGCCAGGTTAACCAAAACGGTACTGGCTGTAAAGTCAAACTCCTGTTTTTCTCCCCCTACGGTTTGTTGCGGATAATTAGTTCCCAAACTAATATCTACTGATTGTTTTGTGGCAAAACTGCCATTGTAATCAGTATAAAAAAAACGTAAGGTTAAGCCACAAACCCCTGCATTTACCGGAGAATTATAATAACAGTACTTTATACCTCCATTACCCGGCACAATGTTAATGTTAGTGTTTAGATTATAATTAGGGGCTAAAACATTAGGCGCTCCCGATACCGATTGAAGCAATTGAAATGCCTGAATTAAACTGGTTTGTGCCGTAAACTCTTTCCCGCTTTTGTTGTTATGAATGATTAAATTATACTGACTATCGTTATATAATTTATGATTGGTTTTATAAACCCGTTCATTTTGATTAAAAACACCTGCGGCAGCCTGTAGTAGTGTATCTGTTAAAACAATTTCCATGGTTGCAGTAGCTGGATTATCGACTGAAACCTGCGCGCCGTTTTTCCAACGCTGCAAAGTAACCTTTAAATCACCCGATTTAAAGTAAACCGAATCTTGACTTTGTGCCATAGTATAGGCGTTTTCAGCTCCTAAAAAAATACGCTCAATGCGTATGTATTGTATAGGGTCATCTTGGTTTAAAAGTCCATATACAGCCACACTTTCTTTATAAGGTGCCAGCAAGCTTAAACTGTTGCTACACCCCCCGAAAAGAGTAAAGACAATAACAATAAAAAAGACCTTTTTTATCATAATGCGTCAAAATTAAGTTTTTTATCGGTTAAAAAAATTAATGGCTACTTTTGTTTTTCTAACGGTCGATTTTAACAATTAAGTGGTCATGTCTGTAGCAAAAAAAGAATTTAAAAAGGTAACAACTCACTCTTTACAAGAGATGAAGCGCACAGGCGAAAAAATTGCCATGCTAACCGCTTACGATTATACCATGGCCAAAATACTTGACCAAGGCGGCATTGATGTGCTTTTGGTGGGCGATAGTGCCAGTAATGTAATGCATGGGCACGAAACTACTTTGCCTATTACGTTAGACCAAATGATTTATCACGCGGCATCGGTGGTGCGTGCAGTAGATAGAGCCCTTATTGTGGTTGATTTACCCTTTGGAACCTATCAGGGTAACTCAAAAGAAGCCTTAAATTCTGCCATTCGTATAATGAAAGAAAGCGGCGCACATGCCGTAAAATTAGAAGGGGGCCGTGAAATTAAAGAATCGATAGAGCGTATTTTAACGGCGGGTATTCCGGTAATGGGGCATTTGGGCTTAACGCCACAATCCATCTATAAATTTGGAACCTATAATGTACGTGCTAAAGAAGAAGTAGAAGCTAAAGAATTGCTCGAAAACGCTCATGTACTACAAAAAGCAGGCTGTTTTGCTTTGGTGCTGGAAAAAATTCCGGCAACGTTAGCAAAAAAAGTAGCCAGCGAATTAAGTATCCCTGTAATTGGTATAGGTGCAGGTAATGGAGTTGATGGACAAGTACTGGTTACACATGATATGATGGGCATGACCTATGAGTTTAACCCTCGTTTTTTAAGAAGATATCTTAACTTGTATGATGATATGAAAGGTGCAACCGAGCGTTACGTTCATGATATAAAAATAAAAGATTTTCCGAACGATAAAGAACAATACTAAGCATGAGCAATCAGGTAAAAGAGTTTAACGAATATCGTTCGAAAATGAACGATTTAATACTAAGTAAAGATAACTTGGTGATAAAGCGCTTGTATAATTTAGATGCTAACACTTATGCCGCAGGTGCCCTTGATGTAAAAACAAAAGAAATGCTTGGACTAGTTGCCAGCATGGTTTTGCGTTGCGATGATTGCATTAAATATCATTTAGAAAAATGCCATGAGGCAGGCACTAAAACCGATGAGGTGTACGAAATTTTTGCTGTAGCCAACATTGTAGGTGGTACTATTGTTATACCACACACACGTCGTGCGGCTGAGTATTGGGAAGCTTTGCAAACAAGCTAATGCAATTTTCGGAAGAAAAAATAACGCAAATTATTTCAGAAAAGATTTTTGAACTTACCTATAAAAAAATTTCGTCGCTTAACGAGGAGCTTGTAGATAGTGGCATTTTAAGTTCTATAACCATAGCCGAATTGGCCGTTGAATTAGAGAAAGAATTTTCAGCACCCATTTCTTTTATGGAAGTTACTAAAGAAAATTTTAAATCGGTTAACGCTATAAAAAAACTAATTTTAAAACAATGAAATTAATTTTGCTTTATATAATGGCGGTGCTGTATGTGGCGGCAGGGATTTATCATTTTGTAAACCCTAAGTTTTATCAAAAAATAATGCCCACTTATTTGCCCTGGCATTTGCCTTTAGTATACATAAGCGGTGTGCTGGAAGTTGCTTTTGCTTTATTACTGTTACCTGAAAGCACAAGACCTATGGCAGCATGGTTAATTGTAGGTTTATTAATTGCCGTGTTTCCGGCAAACATACAAATGGCGGTAACCATGTGGCAAAAACAACGTCCTAACTTATGGATTGGACTTGCGCGTTTGCCCTTGCAGTTTGTACTTATTTACTGGGCATGGATTTATACTAAAAAATAAAACCCATGTTTTTTGATGTAACAACAAAAACTTTTAAAGAAGAAAACATAGAAGCAACTAAAATTGCTTTTGTGGCTGCTGATAAAAACGTAAGCTGGATTGAGTTAAAAAACCTATCCGATAAAATTTGTGAAACCCTAAAAAAAATAAATGCTCCTAAAGGAAGCTCTGTTTTGGTGTATGGCGATAAAGAGGCGTTTTTTTTAGCGGCTATATTTGCGTGTTACCGAATGGGTTTGCCTTTTATTCCGGTAAATAATTCGTTGCCGAAAAAAAGGATTGAAAAAATTATTGAGCAAACGCAAAGCAACATATTAATTGTTGCGGGGAATGATGAGCCTGATTTACAAATGCCTGTATGTATAAAAAATGATTTTACTGTTCAGATAAAAAGAGATGCAAGTTTTTCTAAAACCATAAACGCCGCCTATGTTTTATTTACCAGTGGCAGTAGCGGCGAGCCTAAGGGTGTTGTTATATCTGATGAAAATATTACTTCGTTTACCCAATGGTTTACCCATAAATTTCCTGTAAATAAAGAAACCGTTTTTATAAATCAAGCGGGTTTTTTGTTTGATATTTCTTTAGCTGATTTTTTTGGTGCATTGCAAACAGGTGGCACCGCTATTTTTAATACAAATGAAATTACAGGCAATGCCGCCTTGTTTTATGATAGGATAAACACCTATAAAGGCACGTATTGGAATTCAACCCCATCGTTTATTACAAGATGTTTAGCTGATAAAACTTTTAAAGCAGAAAATTTGCCCAGCATAACACACTTTGTTTTATCGGGTGAGAATTTAGCTGCTACACTTGTGAAGGAGTTGAAAAACAGATTCCCGAAAGCTGTGGTTATTAATGCTTATGGTCCAACCGAAGCAACCATTTACGCATCCTTTGCTGAAATTACAGATGAACTTTTAACTGAAAGCACGCTGCCTATTTGTAAAACAGATAATGATTTTGTTCATGTAGAAGAAGATGAAATTATTATTACAGGTGGTGGTGTAGGGGTGGGCTATTTAAATAATGAGGCACTTACACAACAAAAGTTTTTTTTGAAGGGAAATAAAAAAGCATTTCGTACGGGCGATGCAGCTTTTATAAAAAACAATTACATATACTACGCGGGCAGAAAAGACGAGCAAGTAAAATTAAACGGATACCGTATCGAGCTGAATGAAATAAAACATGCCCTTGAACGAATAGATTTTATTGAACAAGCAGAATGCCTGCCAATTATTATTGATGGAAAGGTGAAACGACTGATTGCGTTTATACTAACAAAATCATCAGCGAATAATGTAGAACCTGCAAGTGTAAAAAACAGTTTAGAAAAAGAGTTACCTGCTTATATGATTCCTTCAGAAATAATTATGTTAAAGGAATTTCCGTACACAGCAAGTTTTAAAGTTGATAAGCAAAAATTACTGAACGATTATTTAGCCAAATAACAGCCATGAGTTTTTACGATTTACCCAAAGAAGAACGCGTAAAGCTAGTTGCACAAATAAACAAGCAAATTCTTTCGGGCATTGAAAAAGATAAGTCAAGCATGCTGATAAATTATTTTGAAGATGAAGACACTTATATCCGTAAGACGGGTTATTTAGCTATTGGTAAAATATATAATCAGCATAAACCTTTACAGACTAAAATTATTTCTATTCTTACCGAACTATTAAAAGAAGAAGACGCCAAAATAAGGCAGACTTGTATTAATGCAGCAGGCGAAATTGGCATGAAAGATTTTGAAACAGTTGAATGGTTTTTTGATACTGGACTTTTTGATAAACATCATTCGGTACGAAATGCAGTAATTGGTTCGGTTAAAAAAATGAGTCAGAAAAACCCGAAACCTGTACTTATTTGGGCTAAAAAATATTTGCATCATAGCGATAAGGAAGTGCGCAGAGAAATTTGTCATGGCATAGAGTTGAGAGGCAGAACACATCCGCAGGATATTTTGCCTCTTTTAAAAGAATTACAGCACGATAAAACAGCCCGGGTGCGTAACACCCTTATACATGTAATAGGACAAATTGCGTACAAAAAAGGCTGTTTAGAGACCGTAATTGCCGATTTAAACACCTGGAATGATAAACATCTGACTGATGAGGCTGTTGAAGAGATTATTGATGTACACAACCGATATAAAAACTTCTCAATCCTTAGCCAGCAGCAGGCCATAGCCTATATTGCTAAGCATTATAAGCCCAAAAAATAAGCTATATGCCGAAACAAAATTTGTTAGTAAATTGCGCTCGCAATGCAATTGTTAAATAAAATAGCCTTTTTAAAACCGGCAAGATATATTGCACTGGGAGTGCTATTCCTGTTATTTAGTAGTTATACAAATGACCCGGGTAGCGGCGATAAAGAGAAAAAAGTATTTCCTAAGCCCGAAAAAATAGGCAACATGCTGTTTTATGTACAACGTACATTTAATATAAACACCCTTGTTTACGAATTAAATATAGATGAAAAACAAGGTTTAAATGAAGCAGATCCTATAAAAATATACTGGATAAATTATGCTACCAATAAAAGTACCGAGTCTTTAAACTATATACAACGCAAATATGCGTATGGGCTTGAAATAAAATTAATTGATGCCGAAAAAAAATCGTACTGCTTTAATTTTGTATCCTATAAAAAGAAAAAACTATACTTACTAAAATCTCCTATTGATAACAAGTATCATGTATTTTGCGATATAAATAATAAAACAGTTGCCTTAGATAGAATTTTTATTCAGATTGAAGGTGGCTCGTTTTGGGTGCCGCATATAAAATACATTGACATTAGTGGCAAAGACCTTGGCAGAAACGAAGAAGTAGCCGAGCGCGTTATCCCTAACTAATAATTTTTTTCTTTTTTATTTAGTTGTTTTGGTGGGCTCGCCCAATATTTGGTCAAAAGCCATGCGCATTATCCAGGCTTTTTCGGTTACGTTATAATTGCCTTCGGTTTTTTCTAATGCGGTTTCTAAAATGTTTTTTACCTGTTTGCATTTAGTACCATGCAAATACATAATGCGATAGGCTGCCCCTTTGTAAATTAAAAAACAAGCAGCATGGTCGCCATTATTATAAGCAGGCGCACCAATTGAAATGGCTTCTTCAATAATGTAGGTTACGGCTTCTATTTTTTCGCAGTCTTTAGCATAGGGGCTGGTAACTAAGGTTGGCTGGGGTACAACGCTTTTGGTTTTTTTAGCCCGTTCTTTAGTGGTATCTGCAACTACATGGCTTGCATAAGTTTTTGTTATTGAAAACAGCAACATAAAAAAAACAAGCTTGGCTAATTTTGCTTTCATATAATATAGTTTAAACTTTCTTCTTTTTCTTGGGTGCGGCTTTTGCTTTTTCATTAAAATCTAAGCAAAGGTTTATCCAGTACTCAAAATCTTTTTTTGATTTCATGGCAGGGTCGCTAACAAACACATAACCCTTCATAGGTTTGTGGTTAAAATCCATTGGGCGGCAACCATTTTTTTCTAATACGGTTTCATCAAGGGCTGGGTCAATGCGGCACATCATTTCATCTTTTACAACACCTACACACATTTTACCATTAACCATAAAACACACGCCGCCAAACATAAATTTTTCTTCTACCTTGGGTACATTAACCAAAGCTTCTCTAATTCTATCCGCTAATTTTTCGTTAAAAGCCATAGTACTAATTTAGTTTTTTTCGGCATACTGTTTTAACCCGGTAAAGAATTTTTTGATGCCCGCATCCGATTGTTTTTTTACCATCAACGCATCTAATAGCTTACCTAATAAACCAAACTTTACGGTGTACTCCATAACCTGTTTAACTACGGTTTGGTTTCCTGCTTTTTCAAACGTGTAACTGTGCTTTAAACCTTTTATTGGAAACGAGCAATCAGTTAACTGAATAGTTAGTGCTTGGTTGGGTACAAAAACGGTAATTTTTTCTTCGAACCAATTTTTACCATCCAGCATATCTACTTTGCGTTTGGCGCCTATACCTGTGTTTTGTGGCGAAATTAGAGTAGATTTTTTGACCGTTGGATCGTATTTGTCCAGCAGTTCCATGTTTGCTAAAATGTTCCAAATGCTTTCTACCGAAGCATTAATGCTAATTTGATTTTTGATGGTTGCCATGTTTTTATGGGTTTAAATTTAACTACTTGCATTATGCAAGTGCAAATATAATTAACTACTTTTAATTTGCAAGTAGTTAAAATTAGTATTTTTGTAGCATGAGAAAAACAGGGAGAAAATCAGACTGCCCCATTAATTATGCCATGGAAATTTTTGGCGACCGCTGGACATTTTTAATTGTGCGCGATTTAATGTTTAAAAACAAAAGCCATTACAATGATTTTTTGCACGCTGAAGAGAAAATGGCCACTAATATTTTGGCTAACCGTTTACAACTATTGGAAGAGAATAATATAATTACAAAAGAAATTGACCCCACTCATGGCTCTAAATGGATTTATAGCTTAACCCCCAAGGGCATTGATTTACTTCCTTTATTGGTTGAAATGATTGTTTGGAGTGCCAAGCATGATAAAAAAACAGCTGCTGATAAAGCTTTTATAAAAAAAGCACTTACTAACCGAGAGAAACTGTTACAAGAAATTAATGCAGCCTTAACGGCTAAAAATTAATTGCCTTACGGGCGAGGGAACATTTTATCTAATAAAGAGTCGCGGAATTTGCGCGGAAGTATTTTGCTTAACACAGCCAGTAAATTTACATCGCCCGATGGGATGATTAAATATTTTTTATGTCCGTTTGCTTGTGATAATATTTTTGCTGCAACCTCTTCTGTTTTCATCAGTTTACGAGGTGTTTCTTTTTTCATCCAGGCCGGTGCATTTTTAACCTCTTCATGAAACTGAGGCGTATCCATGTCACCAGGGCAAGCGGTGTAAACGTTAATGTTTTTGCTTAATAATTCGCGACGTAAGCTTTCGCCAAAATTAATAATGCCCGCTTTTGCAGCGCAATACATAGAGTAACCTGCAGCACCCATTAAACCAAAGCCCGAAGAAATCATTAAAACTTTAGAGCCCGATTGTAATAAAGGTAAAAAACGGTGAGCCGAAAGAATAGTGCCCACTAAATCAATTTCTAAATCTTGTCTTAACTCAGTTGTGTTTTGGTAATCAGAAAGTAATTTTGTTGTAACCACACCTGCGTTTAAAACCAGGTAATCAATTTTACCGTACTCGGTTTTAATTTGGTCAAACGTGCGTTGTAAAGCTGCCTCATCTGTAATATCGCAGGCAATGCCTTTAGCTTTAATGCTCATAGCACTTAGTTTACTAACGGCAGCGTTTATTTTTTCCTGGTTACGGGCAGCAACAATAATAGAGTATCCTTGTTTGCCTAAAAGCTCTGCTAATGCATAACCTAAACCTGATGAACCGCCTGTAATTAATGCTACTTTACTCATGCTAAAAATTATATGGGTTTATTTTAATAAGAAATCGAATTTTGCAGCAGCAGCTAAAATAACATCAGCAGCTTTTTTCAATTGAGCTTCAGTATGTTCAGATGTAATAAACATGCGTATACGTGCCTCATTACGCGGCACAGCAGGAAATTGAATAATGCTGGTATCTAAGCCTTCGCGTTGTAAATAATCGTTTAAACCAAGGGTTTTGCTTTCTGCACCAAAATGCACAATAACCACCCAAGCATCGCCTTCGCTTAATTTTACTTTGCCTTCTAATAAACTTCTGTAATAAGTAGCGTTAGATTTTAATCTTTTTCTTCTTTCAGCACCAAGCGGACCATTAGCTAATTCAATAACCTTTGTCATACCGCCTGTAACTGCAGGGTCTAAAGCACAAGAGAACATACGGCATTTAGCATACCAGTTCATGTACTGTACAATTTCTTTTTTAGCGTAAACTGCACCACCAACACCACCAAATGCTTTACTAAAAGTCATTACATATAAATCAACATCGGCTAAAACACCTTGTTGTTCGCAAACACCACGTCCGTTATCGCCGGCAACTAAAGCAGAGTGAGCTTCATCTACCAAGGTAAATGCGCCATATTGTTTAGCTAAACGCACCACTTCTTTTAAATTGCCGTAATCGCCATCACCACTATAAATGCCTTCAACACAAATTAAAACGCGGGTAAAATCGTCGCATTTTTCTTTTAGTAATTCTTCTAAATGCGCCATATCGTTATGACGGAAGAAAGACATTTCGCCACCCGAAAGTTTTGCACCTTCTACAATAGACATGTGAGAGGCAGAGTCCATAATAACTTGATGCCCGGGTTTAATAAACGCCGATATAGCACCTAAGTTAACGCTGTAACCTGCCGTAAATAACGATACACCACGACCTGGTAAATCAAAAAACTTTACCAAAGCTGCTTCTAATTGTTTGTGTACTAAATAAGTTCCGCTAATAACAGGCGAGCTTGATGCACCTAAACCATATTTTGCCACAGCATCTTGTGCTGCCTTAATAACATCAGGATGATAACTAAAACCTAAATAGTTGTAGCTAGATAAGTTAACCACGTGTACAACTTCGCCGTTAGCGCGAGATAAATCAGTTTCAGGACCTTGTGTGCCCGAACGTGCTGCCTCAAACGTGTAGATTTTCTTTTCGTTTAAAATATCTACATATTCCGAAAACAACTCCATCTCTTCTAAATCCGCCGACATGTTCATCATAAACATATCATAGGTGTAGTCGGTAAAGTTTTCTTTAATGTGTTTAACTAAACCTTCATCTAACGTGTTAGTTGCCGCCATGTTTAAGCTGTTTTAAGTTTACTTTTTTGTGAACGCGTATAAATTTCCATTAAATTATCAAAGAAACTGGTTCCCTTGTCAACGGTAATTATTTGTCCGGTAATAGTATCGCAGTAACCCGAGCAAAGTGCTACAATGGCTTCTGACAATTCCTGAGGTTCTATCCAGTAATTATCGGGTACATATTTTTTAGTGAACTCGGCTAAATCTTTGCCAAACGTATTTTCTAACGATTGTGTTTTAATAGCACGAGAACGTACGGCGTTTATACATACATCTTGGTCGCGCAGGCGATAGTTAATGTATTTTACAAACACTTCCATCACCGTTTTTGATGCCGCTACAAAGTCGTATCCGATAGAATAATCGGTAGGACCTGTTGATGACACACCCATTATATATTTAGGATAAGCCCCAAACACTGCATGAATGGCTTTGGTATACGATACCATAGGGAAAGCCGAATAGGAAATGCTTTTCTTTAATCCTTTTAAAGAATAATCTTCAAAGCTGTTTACTACCTGTGCTGCCGATACATTACTAATAAATATATCTATTTTAGAAACTCCTTGCTTTTTTAACTGCTCTAACAAAACCATAGTATCTTCATTATTAGATACATCGGCCTGCAACAAAATAGGCTTAGGAGCCTTTTGTTTTTCAAAAGCATCAAAAATTGCTTTCTCATCATGGTCACCCCAACTGTAAGTCAACACACAAAGCGCACCTCTTTTTCCGAAAGACAGACCACACTCTAAACCTATACCACGCGTACCGCCCGTGATAAGAACTACCTTACCCGAAAAATCTAAGAAAGAGTTGCTCATATTTTACTTAGCAAAAGCTACAAATTTGTCGATAAGACCAGCGATGTTTTTGATGTCTGACAACTCTGTGCGAGGGATTTTAATTTTAAGTTCGCGCATAGAACCAGATACAATTTCAACAATATCAAGGCTGTTAGCACCGTAATCTATAAAAGACTTATTTGCATCAACTTTCTCAGTTACACCCGGCACAGACTTTTTTAAATGTTTCTCAATTACGGTTAAAATTTCTTCTCTTTCCATTTTGGATTCGTTGTTAATTATGATTAAATGTTTAATAAAGGGGGCAAATTTAATAAAATTCGCAATGCTTAGCTATAAAAATAAAATTAGGCTAAATTTTAACATTAAGGCACTGATTTTCAATAAAGTGCACAAATTTTAAGGTTATATTTTAATAATTTGTACTTTTGCCCCTTTATATTATTGTTAAATAATGGCCCACAAAAATAAATTAGTTCAGCTTACTATTAACAGGGATGGCATTGCGACCCTACACATGGCAGATGCGCCTCGTAAAAACGGGTTTACAGCCAGTTTTATTGAAGAGTTAATTAATTGTTTAAATGAGGTTAAGGCTAACGAAACCATTAAGGTTTTGCTGGTTACAGGCTTGCCCGAGGTGTTTTGTTCGGGTGCCGATTTAGATACATTAGAAAAACTGTGTAAAAAGCAGATTAAGCCTGTAGATATCGTTCTGTCTAAAATGATGCTGGATATCTCTATTCCGGTAATATCGGCAATGGAAGGGCATGCCATTGGCGGCGGTTTAGCACTTGGCATTTGTGCCGATGTGGTTATTTTGGCCGAAGAAAGCCGTTATGGTTGCTCGTTTATGAATATGGGCTTTACCCCCGGCATGGGCATAACTAAGTTACTGGAGCATTATATGTCGCCGGCTATAGCACAGGAAATGCAGTATACCGGTAATTTTTATTTAGGCAAAAGCCTGATAGGCAAAACCAACTTTAACTACATATTGCCAAAAGCTGAGGTAATGGATAAGGCACATCAGTTGGCCGAATCTATGGCCGAGAAATCGCATAAGGCTTTATCGGTTTTAAAACGCTACCAAAGCATGGCGCGCCGTAAAATGTTTGAAGAAACGTTTACCATTGAAACCATGATGCACGAATTAACGTTTAACGAAGAAGAAATATTAAAGACTATACAAGAAAACTATGTCAGATAAGAAACAGAAGCGAGTGGTTTTGATAACCGGAGGCACAAAGGGGATTGGTAAAGAAATGGGCTTGAAATTTAGCGAGCATGGCGACCAAGTAGTTATAACCTACGGTTGGGGCAGTATTGAGGAAGAAGATGTGATAAAAGAATACACAGACCGTGGGTTGCCTGCACCACTTTTAATACAAGCCGATGTTATTAATAATGAAGATACCGTTGCCTTACTAAGCGAAATTAAAAATCAGTTTGGTAAGCTGGATGTATTTATATCTAACGTGTCGTTTACCACCTTGGTAAAAAACATGGAAGATTATAACGAAGCTTATTTTTTAAAGAGCATTGAGTATAGCTGTTGGCCTATGATTGAATATACACGCCAAATGAAAACCATTTTTGGAGCCTATCCTAAATATGTGTTGGCACTATCATCGCACGGGCCCGATCGTTTTCATAGAAACTACGACTTTGCTGCAGCTACAAAATCATTAAACGAAGTTTTGATAAAATACTTAACCTATCATTTTTACGATGATGGCGTTATCTTTAATATTTTACGTACACGTCCTGTAATTACAGATTCGTTATTATCAACCATCGGAAACGAGTGGCCTGCCTTTATTGAAAAATACGATATACCCGGCACACATATTGAATTAGAAGAAGTGGCTAAAGTTGCCTACATGATGACCAGCGGATTAATGGATGGCATACGCGGACAAACTATTATAGCCGACAGAGGTTATGATTTTGCCGAAGGCTTACAACGCATGTATGCCGACCAGGAAGAATTAGGTCTTTAAACAATTATGTTTTTATAATTTGAGAAAGCTGCCTCGTGCAGCTTTTTCTTTTTAGGGTAATTTCCCTCTCTTGTCATTTCGACCGCAGGGAGAAATCTATTTGTATAAAAAAGTAAGAATATTTTGCTAAATAATTTTAGACAATTAATTATATTTACATAACCAATAAAAACAAACTATATGATTAAAAAATTACTTTCAACAGCATTATTAGTAAGTACATTAACTGTTAATGCACAACAGGTTCAAAACCCCGGATTTGAAACATGGGCAAACAGCCTCCCGGCAAGTTGGGGAAGTTTTGACCAAATGTTCGTAGGAATAGGACAACCAAACCCGGGTACTTCGGTTCAAACCGCTACTGCACACTCAGGTAGTTCGGCTATTTTATTACAAAATCAATTTGTATCCTTGGCAGGCGGCAATATTCCGGGTGCAATATGTACAGGCCCTGTTACTTTGGTTGGAGGAAACCCTGTAGCCGGATTTCAAGCATATAGCTCACTTCCTACTTCTTACGATTTTTGGTATCAATTTAATGCGCTAAACGGCGATCAGGCAAAAACAAAATTGTACATTACTCACTGGAATACAATTACTAATAAAAGAGATACACTTGCGCATGATGCCGGCAATGGCACCAGTATTTCGGGTGTTGCATCTGTTTATACTCACATGACTGTTCCTATTACCTGGCTAATAACCAGCACAACACCCGATTCTATACAATTAACATTCATGTCTTCTGTTCAAAGCAACACGGCAGTTCCAACAGGAGGTAAATTATATCTTGATGATATTAATTTTACAACTCCGGCAGGCGTTGAAACGTTTATGACTGATGGTTTCTTTGCTAATGTTTATCCTAATCCAACCATCGACCAGGTTTTTATTGATGCAAACACAACTGACAAACTAAACGTAGACTTGTTTGATGTAAATGGCAAACACGTGTTTAATGCAAGTGTAATGGATAAATCAAACATTAATATTGCTGCTTTAAGCGAAGGTGTTTATTCAATGACAATTAAAACGGAAAACCATGTTGCAACTAAAAAATTAGTTGTGCTTCGCTGATAATTGTTTTATCTACCAAGACTTTCCTGAAAGTTAAAAACAAAACCTCTTTACGCTTTTGTTGCTGAAAAAAACCAACAAGGGCAGAAGGTCTTTAAGCAAAATATAATTTTATATAATTTGAGAAAGCTGCCTCGTGCAGCTTTTTCTTTTTAATAATAATTCCTCTCTTGTCATTTCGACCGGAGGGAGAAATCCGTTTCCAAGTAAATTTCCGAAACAGATTTCTCAGTCGTTCCTCCTTCGAAATGACAGCAATGTAATAGTTTATTCCAAATGTGTACTATTCCATACATTTTGTACTTTTACAAAAAATATAAATAACATGAAAGACGTACCCCCATTAAACCCCAAAATTACATTGAAGGATATACAAGAAGATGCCATGCGCCATCTTTATAAATTGCGTGACCCCGATACGCACGATGCTTGCGAAGTCTATCGCATAACCGACGACACACCACTGCCTGAGCCGGTGCCCGTTATAACTATTAATGATGAAATTATAAGCACCGAGGGCAACCTAACCACCATTAGCGGTGCCAGCAAAAGTGGTAAAAGCGCTTTTACAAGTATACTGTTAGCCGGTGCCATTAGCACCGATGGATTAATTGACGGACTTGAGTTTGTAAACGTGCAAGCTAACGCAAGTAAAAAAGCTGTTATACACATTGATACCGAACAGGCAAAGCATAAGCACAAAAATAATTTGCGCTCTGTTATTAAACGTGCTAACATGGCTAAGTGTCCCGATTATTTTTCATCCTACAACATACGCCAGTTAGAGGTTGCCCAATACACCGAAATAACTACACAAATTTGTGAAAGAGCTATGCGAAAATTTGGTGGCATACACCTAATGGTAATTGATGGCATTGCCGATTTTATAAAAGATGTAAATGATGCCGAACAAAGCACCACCATTGTAAAATATTTTGAAGAGCTTGCCATAAAATACCAAACACCCATTATTGTAATAGTGCACACCAACCCCGGTACTGATAAGGAGCGAGGACATTTGGGCAGCCAGTGCCAACGCAAATGCGAAAGTTTGTTGATGGTAAAAACCGAGGGCAACATTTCTTTTATAGAACCAAAGCTATTACGCATGGCAGGTAAAGCTAATATACCAGCCATACAATTTATGTACGATAAAGCTAAGGGCTACCATGTGGGTTGTGGTATACGAAGTGTAAGTGTAGAAGATAAAAACACAACTCGTTTAAACGGCATTAAAATTATATGCGAGCAGGTGTTTGGAGGACAAACATCGTTGAGTTATCATAATGCTATTGATGAAATAATGCTAAAGACTGATAGAGGTGTAGCAAAAGCTAAAGAATTATTTAAAGAAATGCGAGTGCATGAAATGATAACTCAAGGAATAGATAAATATTGGAGAATTAACCTAACTGGTATGGTCTGATTTGCCTATACAAATAAGACCATACCATACCACTCAAAGAATAATAATAAATATAAAAAAATATATAAGGTGGTATAGTAGTTTAAACCGGTATACTATACCACTATACCGGTACGGTATGGTATAGTGGGTATAGGGAAATCATACCACCATACCACTTTTATAAAATTTAGTAGCTTTGTTTAAGCTGCTTGTTGGTGAAAGAACACCAACAAGGGCGGAGAAAATTATTTACCATAAATTTCTACTCTCCTTTTTTCTAAATATTGTTTATAATTTAAATGACTTTGAGAATAGTCAAGGTCAACTATATTATACTCATCTGGTGGGTCCTTATACTTAGTACATTTAACAGTACAATTTTCAATATTAAATACCACCGAACGGTCTCTTCCAGTAGAGTAGCCATATAATTTACGATATTTTTCTCTCTCTTTATCTATATATGTTATATCACTTTCTTCAATAAATTTAAAAGGCATTTTTTTTATTATTTCTTTATCTATTGTTTTTTTAAACCTTATAACAAAAATTGTAGTATCACCAATATATATATGAGAAGGATTAGAAGTCGACCAAGGAGTGAATGGAGAATCTGAAAAAATAAATTCTAGTTTTCTTTTTACCGTATCAATTTCCGATATATAAAGTTCAATTAATAGAAAGTATTTAGTTTTTGAAATTGAATCTCTATACCACTTCATATCTTTTGCTAATTCAGCGTTAGCAAAATCAAAACCACTAGGAATATAACAGTTTTGCGCTTTGAGGCAATAAAAATTTAAAATAAAGGCAATTAAGATTATCTTTTTCATTCCTCCATAAACTCAGCAAGGTTAATTAAACGCTCGCTAATTTCGGGTTCATTTAATTTGGCAGCTAAAATGTTCATGCCCAGTTGCGCTAATTCATCTTTATTTATGTTAGCTGTATAAAGTAATTGTTTTACATCACCCACAGGGTCTTTTTTGCAATTCTTCATGCTGCTAATGGCTTTTGTAGTAGCATCTTGCAGGGTAGCTTTTGTAACCACATCATCTGCAATACCCCAATCGGCAGCCATTTTACTTGGGTAATGTGCACCTGTTAGCACCATTTTTTTTATGCGCTGAGGTGATAAACGGTTTAATAAAGCAGGCATTATCATGCCCGGTATTAAACCCAATAAACCTTCGGGCAAGGCAAAAGTGCTTGCTTCATCGGCTATAACGTGGTCGCAGGCACAAACAATGCCCATGCCACCACCCGATGCCGCACCTGTAACTATAGCTATAGATATAAAAGAACCCGTTTGCAATTTTTTTAAAAATGCACCGTACTCCTGCATCTCTTTCATATAATGGCCACCTGCATTATTGGCAACCCATTTTAAATCAAGTCCGTTGCAAAAAACAGTTTCGCTGCCTTTTAAAATTACAAAACGAATGTTGCTGTCGTTTTCGGCTTCGCTAAGTTGTTTAGTTAAATCGCTTATTGATTGCGGATTTAATAAGGAGGGTATATTTATTTCTTTTATCAATTTACTATCTGACTTTCTTTAATTACTTCGCGTATATCCTGTATAATTTTCTTCGCCAGATTTTCGGCTGTTGCCATGCTCGCACTTTCTGAATAAATACGAATGATGGGTTCGGTGTTTGATTTACGCAAGTGTACCCACTCTTTATCAAATTCAATTTTTACGCCATCAACCGCATTAATGGGTTGCTTTTTATATTTGGCTTTTATTTTAGCTAAAATAAAATCTACATCAATTTCGGGTGTAAGCTCTATTTTATTTTTAGAGATATGATAATCGGGATAGGTGCTGCGCAACAACGAAGCTGATTTACCAAACTTTGCCAAATGACTTAAAAACAAAGCAATGCCAACTAAAGCATCGCGGCCGTAATGCAATTCGGGTAAAATAATGCCACCGTTGCCTTCGCC
>Ga0209622_1000005_pt1 | contig 24469 bp, 11 predicted proteins | sample TexAe_OM3H0_M2_FD_187943 | JGI IMG/M metagenome (GOLD analysis project Ga0209622, IMG submission 187943) | Forest soil microbial communities from Davy Crockett National Forest, Groveton, Texas, USA - Texas A ecozone_OM3H0_M2 (SPAdes) (version 2) | ecosystem: Environmental > Terrestrial > Soil >...
CGCTTACATCTCCAAGCCAAATAGTTCCTAATATTTCAACCACACCTCCTAGTTGTGTTGGCAGTTCAAATGGAAGTATTGTTGCAAGTCCAACACTAGGAATTGGTTCTTATTCTTATCAATGGATACCGCATGTGGCAGGAAATGTACCGACAGCAAATAATTTGCCCGCAGGCACTTACACACTAATAATAACCGATGGAAATAATTGTACGGATACAACTACTAATATATTAAATCCTCCAACTGGTTTAAGTTTACTTTATTCTTCAACACCTGCAACTTGTCATCAATCAAATGGTTCTATCATTATAAATAGCACTAACGGAACAGGTACAGTAAGTGTTCAATGGGTTAATCCTCCTAGTTGCGCCCAGTCATATACTTGCAGTAACTTACCCGCAGGCATTTACAGTATAAAATTAACCGACTCTAATGGTTGTACTGATACATTAACAGCATTTGTAACAAACACGGGTGGCCCTGCTGTAACTACGGCAACTACTAATGTAACTTGTAATGCTACTTGTAATGGTGTAGCATCGGTTACTGTAACTAGCGGAACTAGTCCATTTACTTTTACCTGGAACTCTCCTCCAACACCAGGCTCTGTCGTTAACACCACAACTACATCTATTGCATCGGGTTTATGCGATTCTACTTATATATCTATTGTAAAAGATAGTGCGGGTTGTCAAACAATTACTTCATTTAGTATTAGTCAGCCGGCAGCAATACAGGATAATCCAAATATTAGCAGTGCAACATGTTTGGGTATAAATAATGGTTCAATTACCAGTACCGGATCGGGTGGAACACCTTTTGCAAACGGTTATTTGTATGCAATTGATCTCGGTCCAAATTTTGGTCCATCTGTTTCACATACATTTAATAATTTATCGGCAGGAACTCACACTATTACAATAACAGACTCTGTAGGCTGTAGTCGTAATTTCCTTTACACTATTCCACCAAATTCAGTTATTACTTCAATCATTTCGGCAACCAACATAACTTGTTTTGGTACTTGCAACGGAACAGCTACTGTATCTAATATTATTGGGGGAACTTTTCCTTTAACGATAACCTGGAACGACCCTGCCAGCCAGGTTGGAAATTTTGCTACTAATTTATGTGCAGGCACTTATACAGCAACTATTACAGATCATGCAGGCTGTAAAGCCATGGACACAATAAGCATTATTTCTCCAAGCGCCATTAACCCTAATACAATTATTACAAACCCCGCTTGCGGACAATGTAACGGTAATATTACAGTTGCACCAACAGGAGGCAATGGCCCGGTTTACACTTATACATGGACCAGCCCTCCAAGTAATGCGTCAACTTTACCTAATATTTGTGCGGGTCCTTATCAAGTAAACATTGCCGATAATTTAGGTTGTACTCAAACTTTCCAAATTCCGATAAGTAGCAGTAATTCTCCAACATTAACCATTGCATCTACTAATGTTGCTTGTAATACTCCTTGCAGCGGTTCGGCAACAGTAACTGCTACAGGTGGTGTAACTCCTTACACTTACTCATGGCCAAATGTTGTTCCTGTTTCTACATCTTCGGTTGTATCCGGGTTATGTTCAAACACCATTACCCCATACTTTGCACAGGTAAAAGATTCTTTAGGTTGTATAGCCACTCAAACAGTTATGATTACGGCTCCGCAAACATTTACGGTAAATAATACAAATGTATCGCCTGGATGTAATGTTTGTAATGGTATAATTACTTTAACAGTTACAGGCGCAAGCACATACACTTGCCAATGGAGCCCTAATGCAGCTAATGCAACCACATTTAGTGTTACAGGTTTATGTGCGGGCATTTACACAGTAGTTGTTACTGATATAGTAAGTGGTTGTAAACAAAATATTATTATACCACTTAACAATAACTCAGGACCAACTTTAAGTGTTGTACAAACTAATCCATCTTGTTTTGGCATGTGTAATGGTTCTGCTACAGTAACAGCTTCTTTTGGCGCACCACCAGGATATACTTATACTTGGTCTCCATCAGGAGGCAATAATACAGTTGCTTCAAATTTATGTGATAGCACTTATTTTATACTGGTAACGGATGGTGCAGGTTGTATACAAACAAGTCAGGTAAATATTACATCACCAGCAGTATTAGTTGCAGGTTTACCAACCGTATCTCCAATTAAATGTAATAATAATTGTAACGGTTCAATTAACACCGTAATATTTGGAGGAACACCGGCTTATACTTATTCTTGGAGTCCTTCAACTATATCAGGTACCAGCGGAACAAATTTATGTCCGGGTAATTATAGTGTAACAATTACTGATGCAAATGGTTGTTCGGTTCAAGAATTTGATACCCTTGTAAATCCTGCTTTATTAACTACCACAGGAACACTTACTCCATCAAGTTGTAATAATACAGCAGATGGAATGATAACAACCCTTACAACAGGTGGTACACCAACATATACCTATCAATGGAGTGGAGGTTCAAATGCTCAAACATCAAGTTTAACTAATGTGCTTTCGGGTACATATACACTTGTAGCAACTGATGCCAGAGCATGTACCGATACAACTCGTTATAATTTATTGGCTGCCATTAATGTTATTGCAAATGCCGGAAGAGATACTTCCTTGTGTAACAACGTTCCACTTATTCTTACGGCAACAGTTACAGGTACAGCAACCTTCAACTGGCAAGACACTACCGGAACTGTAATTCCTCCAGTTAACACATCAACTTTAAATGTAAACCCATCTACTACCACACATTATATTTTAATGGCATATAACGGGGCTTGTAGAGATAGCGATACCGTTACTGTATTTATAACTCCTGCTGCCATTGCAAACGCCGGTGCTAATCAATCTATATTCTTTGGGCAAACAGCTACAATTGGTGGAAATCCTTCAAATCCAATTGGAGGGACAATTACCTGGATGCCTAATATAAATTTAAGTGATACAACAGCTGGCAACCCTATAGCATCTCCATCAGTAACCACAACTTACACTTTATTTGTAACAAATGCCTTAGGTTGTATCTCAAGTGATACAATGATGGTTATTGTGCTGCCACCGTTTAACATTAACAATGGCTTTACACCTAACGGCGATGGAAAAAATGATACCTGGGTAATTGATGAATTATATAAATTTCCGAATACAGAAATTGAAGTTTATAACCGTTGGGGAGAGCAACTATTCTATTCAAAAGGGGCTTACACTCCTTGGAATGGAACGTATAAAGGTCAACCGGTTCCTGTAGGTACATATTATTATGTTATCAGATTAAATGATAAGAACTTCCCTGATCATTATGCAGGACCTCTAACTATATTAAGATAAGGCTATGAGAAAGAATTATATAAAAATAATAGTGTGGTTAGTAGGCTTTATGCAGGCAAGTGTTTTGTTTGCACAACAATTACCACAATACACACAGTACATGATGAATGACTTTGTGTTAAACCCTGCCATTGCCGGACGTAATGATTATTGGGAAGCAAAATCGAACAACCGATACCAGTGGGTTGGTATACCTGATGCACCAAGAACCTATATGTTATCGATGCAAGGACCATTTAAAAGTTTAAAAATGGGCATCGGTGGAACAATTTATACGGATATTGTTGGACCAACACGTCGTACCGGAATTAATTTGGCTTATGCCTATCATATTAAGATAGGAGCTAAATATAAATTATCTTTAGGTGTAAGCGGGGGCATTGTACAATATGCAGTTGATGGATCTAAAATAACTACACACGATGCAAGCGACCCGGTTCTTACAGCAAATTATCAATCGGTTATAGCACCCGATATTGGTGCTGGAATTTATTTTTACAGCAAAAAATTATCGGTTAGTTTAGGCTTCCCTCAAATTTACCAAGCTAACTTAAAATTCTTTCAAGACCAAACAACACACCAGGGTACTTTAGCACAGCATTTTTTTGGTTTGGTATCGTATAAATTTAACCTAAAAGAAAATTTTGTTTTAGAACCTTGCGTGTTGGTTAAATATGTAGCACCTGCACCTGTACAAGTTGATGGAGGTGTAAAATTGACTTACAAAAATGCTATTTGGCTGGGGTTAAATTATCGCAGTAATGATGCAGTAAGTGCATTAATGGGTTATATATTTAAAAACTGGTTAATGGTTGCTTATTCATACGATTATAGTATAACACCTATACGCAAATACAATAGCGGTACACACGAAGTAATGTTAGGCATACGCTTTATGCCTGCTAAGAAAAAAACAGAAGAGGATAAATAATCTTTTTCTTTTTTTAAAATGTACTTACAACTCCAAAATTTATTTTGCCTGTACGTAAACTAAACTGATTGTTATACTGATGTCCAATAGCGTAGTTTAACTGAAACATCCCCACCTTAGTTTGAAACAACACCCCTGCTCCTACACTATAGGGTGTATCTCTTTTTTGTTTATTTGGGTTATTATAAGCCATGTTTTCATACCAGGCTCCATCGGCAAATAAAAGAAAAGCTGAATTTTGCTCAAACAAAAAACGATACTCAATACTACCTATACCATAACTACTGGCGTAAATAGATTGTTCATCGATACCGCGAATGCTTTTAAAACCACCTATGCGGTAAAGCTCATTTGTAAATAATTGCGGGCTGCTTATACTCCCTCCCTGAAAAGCCATTTTAATAGTACTGTATTTGAATAATGGAATGTAGCAGGCTATGTTAGCATCTACCTGATACTGCGTACTAATTAATTTTATATTGTTATATAATTCATCGTCAAGCTTAGAGTTTTTATGAATGTTTCTGCTTCCTGCACTGCCGGTAACATTTATAGATACACCACTGCGCGGGTTAAACTTGTAATTTAATTTCTCGTAAAAAAAAGATACACCATAAGCACCTGTACTTATATCGGCATAAGTAGGTAAAACAGTTGCACCAACCAACCCGGCAGTAGATAAAAGATTAGTGCTACGCTGCTTAAAAAAAACTTTAAAATAATTTAAGCCACTAAACAAATATTGAATGCCTATGTTGTTTTGTATATCGATATAAGTGGTATCTCGTTTATAAATGGATATAGTATAATCTGCACCCAAAGGGGTGTTAAATAAATAAGGATATACCACATTCGCTTTAAAATCTTGTGTTTGATATTGTAAACGTTGCCAACTAAGGTTAAACAACTCTCCGCGCCTGAAAATACTATTGTATAACCTTATGTTTGCGTTACCCGTTAACACAGTTTTTCCACTAGTCTGAGGCTGCAAACCAACTATTGCATCAAACTGGCTGGCATTTTTTTTATCAAGAAATAAAATAAGCTTGGTGTTTTTATCCGTAATTTTTACCACTTGTTGTCTGTTTTGTTTTACAAACGGAAGTTGCCTAATGCGTTGCTCAATTTGTCTTATTTGATGTTCGTCATATAAGTCTCCTTCTTTAATATGCAAATAACGAAACAAGTATCTTTTTTTAATATTGGCATTACCAATCACTAAAAAACTATCTATCTTAACTAAACGATGCTTGGTTATTTTTAATTCTGCGCTAATGGCATTATCTTGAATAACCACACTATCAAGCTTTACCCGGGCAAAAGGGTAGCCATTATTATCGCAATAAGTAAGCGTTTTTTCCATTAAACTACTTACTTCTTTCGGCGTAAAAACTACGTTTGAGTACATTCTTTCATGAAAACCGGTTTCAGCAAGTAAATCATCATCTAAGTTTCCTTTACTAAGCCGTGCCCATTTGTATTTTGCACCACTATGCAAGCTTGCTGAGCAAAATAAGGAATCATATTTAACAGAATCTATATCAGCTAATAAATAGCCTTCACTTCTAAAAGAAGAAATAATATTGTTTAACTCTTCTTCAACTGCTTTTTTTGATTCGTAAAAGGGCTTTATTTTCAGTTTTTTGATAAACGAATGATTATCACTTACATCAACCTTAAGCACAATTTTATGCTGCGCCTTTATGGATAGGCTAATTAGACCAAATAACACAATATATAAGGAGATTCTATTCAATATAATGCACAACGAAGTTTTAAAGTTAAAATTTTGTTAGCTACAAAAAAACTTGGCAAGGTTAAAACACTTAACTTTGTGGACTAAAATAAAAACCTAAACTCATGAAAGTCCATAATTTTAGTGCAGGTCCTGGCATTTTACCGGCAGAAGTCTTAAAACAATCAGCTGAAGCCTGTATAAACTTTGATAATCTTAACCTTTCGCTATTGGAAATTTCGCATCGTAGCAAAAACTACGAGAAAGTAATGCAAGATGCCCGTTCGTTAGTAAAAGAGCTTTTTGAAGTAGGCGACGAGTACGAAGTAATTTACCTGGGTGGTGGTGCCAGTACGCAGTTTGCTATGGTTCCGTACAATTTATTGACTGAAAAAGGTTATGCGGCTTATGTAAATACGGGTGTTTGGGCAAGTAAAGCTATTAAAGAAGCTAAAATTGTGGGAAACACTAAAGTTATTGCTTCATCAGAAGACAAGAAATTCAATTATATCCCAAAAGGATACGAAATTCCTATCGATGCGGATTATTTGCACATTACATCTAACAACACCATTTACGGCACACAAATAAAACAGTTTCCTAAAACAAATATTCCGTTAGTGTGCGATATGAGTTCGGATATTTTTAGCCGTAAAGTAAACGCTAAAGATTTTTCTTTAATATATGCCGGAGCACAAAAAAATATGGGTCCTGCAGGGGCAACTATGGTTATGGTGCGTAAAGATGTTTTGGGAAAAACTGGTAGAAAAATGCTTTCGATGTTAGATTACCAAGTACACATTAAAGGAGATAGCATGTATAACACACCACCTGTGTTTCCTATTTATGTTACTTTACTTACATTACAATGGTTAAAAAAGAATGGTGGCATTGCATGGATTGAAAAATTAAATCAACAAAAAGCAGACTTACTTTACAATGAAATTGACCGCAACAGCATGTTTTACGGAACCGTTGTAAAAGAAGACAGAAGTAATATGAATGTTTGTTTTTTAGCTAACAAACCTGAATTAGAGCCTGAGTTTGATAAAATTTGGAAAGAGGCTAACATTAGTGGTATACGTGGGCATAGAGATGTAGGTGGTTACCGCGCATCGCTATACAATGCCTTGCCATTAGAAAGCGTGCAGGTGTTAGTAGATACGATGAAAGAATTTGAAAAGAAATTTGCATAAAAACTTAAGCCGACCTTGTGTCGGCTTTTTTTAATTAAAAAATATATGAGTAAAAAAATTTTAGCCAATGATGGCATTGATGCAGTAGGACAACAAATGTTGGAACAAGCAGGTTTTACAGTTGTTACTGAAAAAGTAGCACAAGAAAGTTTAGCTAAAGAGCTTAACGATAAAGGTTATGTAGCCATAACAGTACGCAGTGCAACTAAAGTGCGCAAAGATTTAATTGACGTTTGTCCAAACATAAAAGTAATTGGTCGTGGTGGTGTTGGCATGGATAACATTGATGTTGATTACGCTAAGGGTAAAAACATACAAGTAATTAACACACCGGCAGCTTCATCTAATGCAGTGGCTGAGTTAGTGTTTGCACATTTATTTAACGCGGTGCGTTTTTTATATGATAGCAATCGCCAAATGCCTGCAAATGGATTAGCTAAGTTTGATGATTTGAAAAAGAAATATGCAAAGGGCATTGAACTTAAAGATAAAACCATGGGCATTATTGGTTTCGGACGCATAGGCCAGCAAGTTGCAAAAATTGCACTTGGTTGCGGCATGAAAGTTTTAGCCTTTGATCCTTTTGTAAAAGAAGCCAAATTGCAATTAGACATACACGGTTTAACTAATACAGAAGTAACAATTGCTACTGTTCATTTAGATGATGTATATGCAAAAAGTGATTTTATTACAGTACATGTGCCAGGTGGTAAATTAATTACTGATACTGAAATTGCTAAAATGAAAGCGGGTGTTATTTTAATAAATACAGCACGCGGCGGGGTGATTGATGAAACTGCTTTATTGAACGGATTGAATTCTAAAAAAATTGCGCATGCTTGTTTAGATGTTTATGAAAATGAACCTAAACCAAGCGAAGCCATTTTGCATCACGCTCAAATATCATTAACACCACACATTGGCGCTGCTACTAACGAGGCACAAGAGCGCATTGGTGTTGAACTGGCAGAAAAAATTATTGCTGCACTAAAGTAAAATGAAAGAGTTTTTCATAATTATACTGCTTGCCGTTGGTTGTACAACGCATAAGGATAATTATGATACAGTAAGAAAAACACCTAAACAAGAACTCACTCCACCCGGAACTATTTGGTTAAAGGGCAACCTTTTTATAGATGAAACCGAGGTTACCAATTTTGGTTATGTTGAGTTTTTATATTGGGTTAGGAATCAAAAAAAGGATGAAGAAAAGTATAAATCTTTATTACCTGACACAGCTTGTTGGACAAGATTTAGTGCATTAAATGATAACAATTATCAAACTTATTATTTACGTAATACAGTTTATAGAAATTATCCGGTTATAGGCATTTCATATGAGCAAGCCATTGAATTTTGTAGATGGCGCAGTTTGATGGTAAACAGGCATATTTATTTAAGTCGCAATAAATCATTAAAAAATTACCCAATAGATACTGCTTTCAAAACTCCTGAATATGTTCGTTTCAGACTGCCGACAAAAGAAGAATGGGAGTATGCGGCAAGTGCGGGCTTAAATTTTTGCAATTATCCAATGGGATATGAAAAGCTAATTGACAAGAACAATATCCCTGTTTCAAACACGCTTGAATATTTTAATTATTTTAAAAACAACTACAAAAACACCTCTTATAAATGTGGAGACACACTAGAGATTGTGTATCCGACTGAAAAAGTATTTTCTGGAAAGCCTAACAGATATGGCATATACAATATGCTTGGCAATGTATCAGAACTTATTGCTGACAGTATAATAAAAGGGCTAAACTTTTACGAACCTATTTTTGAAATTAGCACCAATAATGAAACTACAGAATCAATCGACGTATATCGTTCCTCTCAAATCTATAATTATAAAATAGATAAAAAATTTACACAACCCGAGCCTTGGATTGGCTTTAGATGTATTTGCGCCGTATTAGAAAACTAACTCCTCACTTTTCGAACTTAAAATTAGTGTAAATGCGCTTATACGTATGTTATAAAACAAGGTTACATTTTTTTACAAACTTTACCTGTTTATAGGTAAATGACCTTTTTTGAAGCTTTTTTGTTTTTCCTTACGTATAAATAAGGGTAAATCTATATGAACAAATCCATTCTAAAAATAAAAACCAACTACAGTTTATGAGTTTAAATAGTTTAAACAACAAAAATATTTTCAATTATGAAAACAAAAAAGCTACTATTAATGTGTGCTTTAGGCCTTGTGCAATGCACTTGGGCACAAGCACCTCTAAGCTCTTCGTCATTGACGATTAGTGCGGAAAAAGCTGATGAGTTAAAAGCTCATGAGTTTTTTGTACAACACAATTTTAACCCTAAAGATTATGACGAATATATTACGTCATGGAGAAAAGAATATGTCAGCTTTTCTCAAAACAAACAACTTGCCCTACCACCCTCGCCCATGGCAGCTTGTACAAATATTGATTTTGAGCAGGGTAGTTTAAATGGTTGGGCATTATCAACCGGGTTTCATCCTCTTTTTAACCCAATTGGTTGCTGCCCCACAGCAGGTGGTTCTCAAGTCATAACATCAGGTACAGGAACAGACCCCTTTGGGTTATTTCCGGTAGTTTGTCCGGGCGGTAATTTTTCTGTACAGCTTGGTGATGCTTTAACAGGTGGGCATGCTGACCGCATAGAGCAAACCTTTTTAGTAACTAACGCTAACAGCAATTATAGTTATAAGTATGCCGTAGTACTTGAAGACCCGGGTCATCCGGTAAGTCAGCAACCTGCTTTTACCGTAGAGATGTTTGATTCATTAGGAAATCAAATTCCATGTACTTATTATGATGTAGCTGCCGGACAAGGCATTCCGGGCTTTCAAACTTCTACTGTTCAATCAGACGTAGTTTTTAAACCCTGGACAACCGTTGCCGTAAACCTTACTGCTTATGTAGGGCAAAATGTTACCATACGCTTTACAACCTATGATTGCGCTTTAGGCGGTCACTTTGGTTATGCATATATAGATGGATCTTGCCAATCGTTTCAAATTTTACAAAACAATACATTGTGCTCTAACAGCACCACACAACTATGTGCTCCGGCAGGTTTTGCATCTTATAGCTGGACAGGTCCCGGAATTTTAAGTGGCGCAGGAACATCGTGCACAACTATTAATGCAGGTGGAATGTACAACGTGTTACTTACTACCGTTACCGGATGTTCGTCTCCTATTAGTTTTAGTGTAACCAGTATACTGGCACCTACCGCCGCTTTTATAACAAATAATTTATCTTGCGGTAATCAATTAACCTACACAAATACATCAATAGGCACAGGGCTTACTTCATTTTGGAATTTTGGTGACGGAGCAACAGCTACTGTAAACTCACCAACACATGCTTATGCGGGTGTAGGAACTTTTACCAATACACTAATTGTCTATTCAACAAATGGATGTAGTGATACTACTAAGCAAAACATAACCATTTTACCAAAACCAAATGCACAATTTATTTTTAATCAAGCTTGTGCCACTAACACGGTAAGTTTTAGTAACTACTCTGCAGTTGCCAACGGAACAATTACTGCAAGCAGATGGACATTTGGAGACGGTGGAACATCTTCGCTTTTAAACCCAACACACGTTTATGCCGTAGGTGGTAATTATAATGTACAACTTACTGTAACCGATAATAATACTTGTAAGGATAGTTTGGTAAAAGTAACCGCTATATATAATTTACCGGTTGCCGGTTTTAACGCTCAAGCTGTTTGTCAGGGAAATAACACTGCATTTAACAACACTTCAACTGTTGTAGGTTCTGCATTAAGTAATTACACTTGGGACTTTACAAACGATGGAACAGTTGACAATACAACACAAAGTCCATCTACAATATATCCTGCCAGTGGAACTTATTCTGTAACACTACAAGTTACCAGCGCGCAAGGTTGTGTAAATTCAATTACAAATACCGTTGTTATTAACCCCAACCCTACTGTTTTGTTTACAGTTAATAATGCTTGTACTGGAAGCAACTTTGCTTTTGCTAATAACTCAACTGTAGCAAATGGAAGTATTACACAAAGTAACTGGAACTTTGGTGATGGAACAAACTCTACACAAACAACACCTCAACATATATACTCACCCGCAGGCACTTATATAGTTACTTTAACCGAGACAAGTAACTTAGGTTGTATTTCAACTTTAAATCAAAATATAATAGCATATCCAAAACCAGTTGTAAATTTTTCGGCCAATGCGGTTTGTCAGTTACAGGCAAATGCTTTTAACAATACATCTACTGTTGCAAGCGGAAGCATTTCTACCTGGGCTTGGGATTTTACGAGCGACGGAATAATAGATAACACCACTCAAAATCCAAATTACACCTATTCGCAAGGGGGAAACTTTAACTGTACCCTACATGCAACTACCGATATGGGTTGTAAAGATTCTATAACAAAACCTGTTACTGTTTACCTAAACCCTGCTGCAAACTTTAATGCTCCGGCAGTTTGTAGCGGTACTGCTATGCAATTTACGGATGTATCTACTTCGCAAAACGGCACCATAAATGGTTGGGCTTGGGATTATACCAGCAACGGTACTTTTGATAGTAACACGCAAACCGCAAGTACAACATATCCAGCTTACGGAACATATTCGGTAACATTACAAGTAACAAGCTCATTGGGTTGTTTAAGCAGTGTAACGAATACTGTTATAGTAAATCCAAATCCAACAGTTGCTTTTACCGTTAACAATGCCTGTGCAGGTAGTATTTTTATGTTTGCAAATAATTCAACCATTGCAGCAAATGGCAACCTTGTACAAAACCTTTGGAACTTCGGTGATGGAACTACTTCAACTCAGGTAACACCTCAACATAATTATACAACAGCTAACACATATAATATTACATTAACTGAAACAAGTAATTTTGGTTGTGTATCAAGTTTTAGTCAACCTGTTACAGCTTATCCTAAACCAACTGTAAACTTCGTTACTAATCCGGTTTGTCAGGCTCAATCAAGTACATTTAATAACACATCATCCATTTCAAGTGGTAACATTGCTTCTTACGGATGGGATTTTACCAGCAATGGGTCAATAGATAACACGAATCCAGACCCAACTTATACATATAGTCAAGGCGGAAGTTTCATCTGTACGCTTCATGCAACATCGGATAAAGGATGTGTGGATTCTGTCAGAAAAACAGTTACCATTTATTATAACCCAACAGCAAACTTTAGTGCACCAACTACTTGTAACGGTTCAGAAGTTCAATTTACCGATGCATCTACTTCACAAAACGGCAATATAACAATATGGGATTGGGATTTTACCAGCGATGGTACAATTGATAATCTATCACAAACTCCAACCAACACCTATGCTACCGCCGGATTGTTTTTAGTAACCCTGCAAGTGCAAACTAATTATGGTTGTATAAATATTATTAAAAAACCGGTGCGCATAAATGCGACACCTGTAGCAGATTTAGCTGTAACACATCAAGCAGGTTGCCCGGATAATATGTGTGTAGGCATGGTAAATAACTCAACTATACAGGGCGGTGTAATTTCGCACTGGTTATGGAATTTTGGAGACAACACAACATCTACACAAAACTCGCCAACACACTGTTTTAAAACCGGTTTGTATAATGTAAGTTTAACTGCCATATCAGATAGCGGATGTAGTTCATCTTTCACATTAAATAATGCCATTACCGTTTGGCCAAAACCTGTTGCCGCCTTTGATTACACTCCAAAAAATGTTGATGTTTTAGACCCAACCGTAAGCATAATAAACGGAGCACAAGGAGCTACGAGTTACTTGTACTTTATTTCTGATGGATATGTGATTTCTGGTCACCCTAGTTTTACACATATCTTTTCGAGTGAAACCCCTCAAAATTATACCGCCTTACAAATTGTTACAAATAGTTATGGCTGCAGAGATTCGGTTGAACACACCATCATTATAAACCCCGGATATACATTTTATATACCCAATGCCTTTACACCAAATAGTGATGGAACAAATGAAGTATTTAAAGGAATTGGCATTGGTATAAAAACTTATACCTTAATGATTTTTGACCGTTGGGGCGAATTAATTTTTCAATCGGATGATTTAGAAAAAGGTTGGGATGGCACTTTTAAAGGCAAAGGTGGGGACGTGGTACAAGAGGGGGTATATGTTTGAAAAGTGCAGTTAAGAGATGAAAAAAATAACGAACACGATTTTAATGGAACTGTTTCGGTAATAAAATAGAAAATAAAAAAGTCGCTACACAAAAATGTAGCGACTTTTTATGAAAATGACTTTATCTTAAAACAGTAAAAAAACCTTTAAGTGTTTTACCCTCATTACCGGTGTCGCAATCGGCATTATACGTAAGTACATAAAAATAAGTGCCGTCATCGCAAGTAGGACTCCACACACATCCCGTGTTATTGCTTTCATATATTTTTGTACCCCATCTATCATAAATATAAAGCTGCATAGCCGAAAACTGATATACACCAAAATCTATAAAATCGTTTTTACCATCATTATTTGGTGTAACAATATTAGGTAAGGCATCAACATAAGTTACTTGTTTAACAGTTACATTAAAACTATCATTAGCCGTGCAAGTTGTATTCATTGTATAAATAACCCAATAATGTCCTGCACTTACATTATGTATAGGAGAAGTAAACCCATCACTCCATAAATAAGAAACAGCCCCTGGGTAACTTGCATCAATTGATGCCGAAGATTGATTACAAATAGAAGTGTCTTTAAGTATATTAATTACAGGAGATGTATTGTAAGCTACATTAACGGAATCTTTAGTTTTACAACCTTGACTATTTGAAACAGTTACTACATATATACCCGATGTGTTAACAGTAATGCTTTGTGTATTTTGTCCGGTTGACCAATAATAACTCGTGTACCCCGTGCCTGCATCAAGTACATCGGGTGTTGTTGTGTTACATTGGATAATGTCAGGAATTACAGGCTTAATAATAGTACCCGTGCTAACATGAAAAGTATCCGTTACTATACAACTAGTGCTTCCGTTTATATCTACCTGAACATAGTATGTTCCACTGCTGTATACATAAGCAGTCCATCCATAATTTCCATTACTCCAGTAATAATAATTATAATATGTATTTGGTACACTTGAATGTAATACAACGGGAAAAGCATTTGTAGCCGAGCAAATTACAATATTTGTATCATGATATGTATTGCCGTAAGGGTATATTTGTATATCAACACTATCAGTTGCTTTGCAACCATTGGCAGCCGTTACTGTTTCCCAATAGATACCTGATGTTGTAACTGAGATACTTGGAGTAGTAGCACCTGTTGACCATTGGTAAGAAGGATAGTAGTAGCCTCCTAATATTATAGGAGAAGATAAAGGTCCGCAAATTGCTTGGTCATTTCCTAAGTATACTGATGGAGACTGATTAAAAACAACCGTAAAACTATCTCTTACTACACATCCGCCCGCAAAAAATATATCTACCCAATACGAACCTGAGTTATAAATATATTGCACAGATGAAGTATATCCGGTATTCCACAAGTAACTTTGCGCACCGGGTACATAAGCATTTGCATAGTAATTGTAGTAATAATAAGGGCTACAAATAACTGTGTCTTTTAAAACATGTACGTTGGCAGGATTAATAACTGAAACAGTAAAAGTATCTGCCTCAGCGCAACCGCCTGCGCTGATAACTTTAACCCAATATGTACCCGGATTACTTATAACGATAGAACTGGTAGTAGCACCCGTTGACCATAAATAATGTGCATAATTACCCGCACTTACTGTATAAGGTGTAAACGAATTACAAAATGCAATATCTTTAATATGTGGACGAACAGTATCTAAAACAACATTAAATATATCTGTTATAATACAACTTCCTCCATTTACATAAATATTAAGAGTAGTGGGGCCCGAGTAATAATCGCTATATGTTGGCCCTCCAAGAAAGTTGTTCCAATAATAGATATTATTATTTCCGGGGACAGGAGGCGCACTTAATAAAACCGGAAAACTATTAACATTACAAAGAGACGTATCAAATACATTATAAGCATTTGCAGCAATAACTAAAACTTTAACGCTATCAGATGCTTTACATCCTGCTGCAGAAGTTACTGTGACAGAATAAGTGCCTCCACTATTAACTGAAATTGTATTTGTATTTGCGCCTGTTGACCAATGATACGTATAACCAATACTTGCTCCTGCGTTATATATAATTGGCTGAGTTATAGTCCTGCATATAACCGTATCATTTCCTAAATTAACATGTGGAATTGTATTAATTATAAGATTAAATGTATTAGTTACTACACATCCTCCCGCAAAATAAATATTTACAGAATAAGTACCCGAGGCTGTAAAAGTTTTTATAGGGTTTGTGCTTCCGTCGTACCATTTATAACCCTGTGCTCCATTATAAGTGGCATTTGCTGTATAACTTCCATTTAAAGAACAAAATGCTGTATCTCTTAAAACATGTACATTAGCAGGGTTTATTACAGATGCTTTAATTGTATCAGTTACTATACACCCATAAGAATTACCAGTTTTTACCCAATAAGTACCAGGGCTATTAATAACTACTGTTTGTGTAGTAGCACCCGTTGACCATTGATAAGTACTAAACCCGGAACCAGCGTTAAGTGTATCAGCAATAAAATTATTACACTGAACAAGATTAGAAGTAGGTAAACTACTATTATTTGGTGCATTGCTTTGATAATACAACCCAATGGCAGAAATAAAATAACAATCTCCGTAGTCAGATACTTGGTAAGTACAAGAGTTTTGCCCTGCAGTAAACGAAGTAGTTGTTTGGGCATAATTCCACCAATCTTGCACAACTGAAGCAATACTACTGGAGCTCCCATTTATAGAAAACGCAGCATCTGCTTCTTCTTGCAAATCAGAAATTAGCATAAATGAATTGGCATAAGTAGAATTGGCATTAATATTAAACCCTGTAATAGTGCCTGTAGTTGAAACATTACCTATATTAACCTGCCCGCCATCAGCAATAATCATAGTTCCTGTATAGCCTGAAGATGGGTCAGTATAAATAATTATAAGGGTTGCTCCCTCTACATCATTATCCCCGGAATTTGGATAAACCGGCAAACCTGACACACTATATGCACCATTTCCTGTTGCAACAGATGTAACATCTGCCCGATACGTATATGTATTCTGATAGTTTGCAGCACTCCAGCAAGGACTAATATCTTGCCCCACCATAGCCATAGAATAGCTATAACTCGTGCCGGCAGGGTTTGTTAAACTTAAGGTAATAGGTGTGCTATTATTGCTTAATAATGCTGTATACAAAAAAGCTTTTAAAATAACAGCTCCGCTTGGTATACCTGAAATATTAATAGCAGCAGGTTGTACTTTTCCAACAGGGGCATTAAAACTAGTGTGGTTGGCTGTTCTTTGTTCTAAAACTACACTACCTGTTGTGTAATTTAAACCACAGGAGGTAATACTATATGAAACACTTATAGATTGATTACCGTTTTGTACAGATGGAGGGGTATAATTTTTACTATTAATCAAAGCTTCATTACACCCTTTACATACTGTTCCCGGCATATATGTCTTTGCTTTTTCTTGTGTGGCTTTTGAGGCATCAAGCTGAGCCTTGGTAGTTGTATATATTAATAAAAATGCAACTAATGCGAGTACATTTTTTTTCATCAGTAATTCAATTTTTATCAAATTTAACGAAATTTTACACTTCGTTATTATAAAGATTGAGAAATAAAAAAGCCGCTACATTTTTGAGTAGCGGCTTTAAATTATTGTTATCTTTTTATTTTACAGCCTGAGCTGCTTCTAAAGAAACATTAATAGTAACATCTTCGCCGATACCAAGAGAAGTACCCACACCAAAATCTTTACGATTAATTACTGTTTTACCTTCAAAACCTGCTGTGTTAATTTTGCTGCCATCTTGCTCTTCGGTTTTAGAGCCTAAGTAGTTAAATGATAAACTAGCATCTTTAGTAACACCTTTCATGGTAAGTTTACCTTTTGCAATGTATCTGTATTCAGCGCCCATTGTAGTATCTTTTACAATTTCAGTTGCTTCAAATGACGCCTTTTTAAATTTAGCCACATCAAAAAATTCTGGCTTATCTTTTAAATGACCATCGCGCATTTCGCTTTGTGTATTTAAAGAAGTCATATCTAACTGAACAAATATTTTTGGACCATTAGCGTTTTGTAAGTTAACATAACCACTATCAATGTTTACTGTTCCTTTAGTGCTTGATATAACGTGTACCACACTAAACTCAACCGAGCTATGAGAACCATCTACTTCAAAGTTTCCGTTTAATTCGCTCACATCTTTAAAAGAAGCATTCATAATGCTGTCGCATTGTGATTTGCTTGTGCAAGTAAATTCTTTACCGTTAATGTTGCATTTTAAAATTTCTTGTTTAACCATATCTCCCCCTTCAACAACTGCTATGTAAGGAGCAATTACTAAAGATACAATTGACATTAATTTGATTAAGATGTTCATTGACGGACCAGAAGTATCTTTAAAAGGATCTCCCACAGTGTCTCCTGTTACAGAAGCTTTGTGCGGTTCAGATTTTTTATAGAACATTTCGCCATTAATCATTACACCTTTTTCGAATGATTTTTTAGCATTATCCCAAGCACCACCTGCGTTGCTTTGAAAAATTCCCATTAACACACCGCTAACAGTAACACCTGCTAATAAACCACCTAATACTTCAGGACCAAATGTGAAACCAACTAAAACCGGAGTTATTAAAGCAATTGCACCCGGCATCATCATTTCGCGAATAGAAGCTTTGGTAGAAATAGCTACGCATTTTTCGTATTCAGGTTTTGCTTTGTATTCCATTATACCCGGAATTTCGCGAAACTGACGACGAACTTCTTGTACCATATCCATAGCAGCTTTACCAACCGCCTGAATACATAATGCAGAGAATATAAAAGGAATCATAGCTCCAATAAATAAACCTGCTAACACATTTGCTTTATAAATATCAATATGCGATATACCTGCTATACCAACAAAAGCTGCAAACAATGCTAATGAAGTTAAAGCTGCTGATGCAATAGCAAATCCTTTTCCGGTTGCTGCTGTAGTGTTACCTACTGCATCTAAATTATCTGTACGCTCACGAACTTCAGGAGGTAACTGGCTCATCTCAGCTATACCACCTGCGTTATCAGCAATTGGTCCGAAAGCATCGATAGCTAATTGCATTGCTGTAGTTGCCATCATACCAGCTGCAGCAATTGCCACACCATATAAACCTGCGAAATAATAAGATGCCATAATACCGGCAGCCAATGTTAAGATTGGAATTACGGTTGATTTCATACCAACTGATAAACCACCAATAATGTTAGTAGCATGGCCAGTAGATGATTGCTGAATGATTGACAATACCGGTTTTTTACCCATGGCAGTGTAGTACTCAGTAACTATACTCATAATAGCACCAACTATAGTACCAACTACAATAGCTATAAATACATTTAGTTTTGAAAACTCATAACCACGTAAGTTCAATGTATCTGGTAACATCCAATTAACAACAAAGTAAGAAGCTATAACAGTAAGAATCATTGAAGACCAGTTACCCATGTTTAAGGCACTCTGTACGTTTGATTTTTCGTCTTTAATACGAACAAAGAAAGTACCAACGATAGAGAAAATGATACCAAGACCGCAAATAATCATTGGTAATAAAATTGGAGACATGCCGCCGAAATTATCTTTAACAGTAATTTCTTGACCTAACACCATTGTAGCTAAAATAGTTGCCACATAAGAACCAAATAAATCGGCACCCATACCGGCTACGTCACCAACGTTATCGCCAACGTTATCGGCAATAGTTGCAGGATTACGAACGTCATCTTCAGGAATTCCTGCTTCAACTTTACCTACTAAGTCTGCGCCAACGTCAGCCGCTTTAGTATAAATACCGCCGCCTACACGTGCAAATAATGCAATAGACTCAGCTCCTAAAGAGAAACCCGTTAAAACCTCAATAGCTGTTTTAACAGTGTTTGCACCTAAACCAGAGAATATAGATAAAAACGCTATAAATAAACCACCTAAACCAAGCACCGCTAAACCAGCAACACCTAAGCCCATTACAGTACCACCTGTAAAAGATACTTTTAAAGCTTGCTTTAAGCTAGTACGTGCAGCTTGTGTTGTGCGAACGTTAGCTTTGGTAGCCACTTTCATACCAATATAACCAGCAGTAGCTGAAAATACAGCACCTATAATAAAGGCAATTGAAATTATCCAACTAGAGTGAATTTCTTTACCATGTACTACATGTACAGTACCCGAATAAGCTAATAAAGCAGCTGCAAAAACCACAAAATAACTTAACACTTTCCATTCTGCTTTTAAAAATGCCATAGCACCATCTGCTATATAACCTGCAAGTTCTTGCATGTTTTTATCGCCGGCATCTTGCTTGCTAACCCAAGCAGATTTGATAGCCATTACTAATAATCCTACTATACCAAGGGCAGGGACCAAATAAATTATCGATTCGTTCATATTTTTTAATTAAATATTGAGGGGGGCAAAACTATAAATTATCTGTTAAATATCAAACCCTATTTAATTAATTGATAATAAGGATAGTTTGGTCTCTATTTTAGCTGTTTTAACCGCTTTTAACACTAAATCTTCAGAATTTGGCTACAAGACCTAATTGAGTGGTTTTAACAAAGAGATTCGTTAGAATAAGCCCAAATCTTTAGTAGCAATAAAACCTTCGTTGCCATTGGCAAGTTGTATGGCTGTATAATCTCCATTAACACTTAGCACATTTACTTTTGTGCCCTCGTGTAAGTTAAATTTAGTTTTTGCCGTTGCATTTGGTTCTGGTAAAACTGCCACTTCCTGCGATATAATAATTGCTTGGGTATTTTTATGTAATTCGCGTAAAGCGGCATAACCGATAACCATAGAAAACACGAAACTGATAACAAGAAAACTACCCGTCCAAAAACCTATGCGTTTTAGTACAATATTACCTGTTATTGAAAATAAAATAAAAAACAAGGCCGCCAGTAACAAACAAACTATAGTTACATAAGCCCAACCCGTTGTGCTAAACAAACTATACAAACCTGTTTTAATGGTGTTGGCAAAAAAGTTTTCTTTAGAATCTATCTTATCTATAACCTTACTATTAGCTATATGCAGGTTATTTTTTATATCGCCATCGTTTGGATTTAATTTTTTAGCCAACTCATAATTATAGATAGCCTTACCTAACTGGTTATCTTTAAAATACGCGTTACCTAAATTATAATGTAAGGCTGCTGATGTAGTTCCTTCTTTTAAAATAATCTCGTAATAATTAATTGTTTTTTTGTACTCCTTTTTATTGTATGCAGCTACTGCACTGTCCTGTATGTTAATACTGAATAAAGAAGTAAAACTTAGCAGGCCAAAAAATAATGCAACGGTTTTAATCTTACTACCTGCATTTTTACCTTGCTGTGCTAGTTCATTTTCAATTTTGGTAATTAATTCAATAGTGTTATTGTAAACCAAACCTAAATCTTTTTCGGCAGCAGCAGGCGCATAACGAGCATATTCGCAATCGTTAAGTGTGGTTATTAATGTGCTGATGGTTTCGGCGCTGACAAACTTTTTCATCAGGTTTTCAGTAATCATATCTTTAGATAAATCTGCCACAGGAATATTTAATTTATGACTCAAATAATTATTAAGTGCCGTATGAACTTCGTTATAAAATTCATCTTGTTTGTTTTCGTTTTTAAATGTTTCGGCCAAAACTAATTGCTTACGAGCAATTTTTATTGCACGTTTTTGTTTTACCCCTACCACATCGCTTTGCGATTTTAAATAATTATTACGTGCAACCAAAAAGCCTACAAACAGGGTTGTGATTAAACCTAATAAGCTAAAATGTTTCCATGAAGAGAAAAACTCTTCATCTGCCGCATGTAATTTTAAATCGCCTGTTTTTATGTAACGTATATCATTCTCCTGAGTTTGAATTTCATGTTTAGGATTATATACTTGCGCACTACCCGCAGAGTTTGGATCAGCCGCATCTACCGTGATTTTTATTTCAGGAGAAGGAAGTGTGATATATTGCTTTTTTTCTACATCAAAATAACTGAAGGTTATATCTTTTAATGTAAACTCGCCTTGCTTGCGTGGGATAACCAAATACTCGTAGGTTTTTGTACCACTAACACCACCTGCGGTAGAAACCGTTTCGTTTACCTTAGGTTCGTAAGTTTCAAAGCCATCGGGGAAATTAATTTTTGGAGTAGATACTAAACTGATATTTCCTTTGCCGCTAATGGTAAGTTTAAGATTTAAGCTTTCGTTAGCTTTTACTTTATCGTGATTTAATTTAGCGTTAAACGAAAAATTGCCAACCGCCCCTGTAAAATTATCAGGCTTACCAGCTTCGGGTAATGCTTGCACATCTATCGTTACCGGTTTACCTTTTAGTTTAACAACTACATCTTGTCCGCCGCCTCCAAAAAATTGATCGAAAATAGATTGCTGTCTTTTTGATTTCACACGCACCACCCAATCTAATTCTATTGGGTCGATGGTTAATTTGCCGGTACGTTGAGGAAACAAATAGGTTTGACTAAACTCAACTACTCCATAAGAAACACCGTCTAAATTTTCTGTGTTAATAGGAAGGTTTCCTTTGCGTTCTTCTGTCTTAGACCAAAAGCCATCAAAACTTGGTAACTTGCCATTTTGCATGCCACGGTGTGTAACATTTGTGCGCGCATAAATTTTTTGTGTAACCACAATTTGTTCACCTAAATAACATTGTTTTTTACTAACGTAAGTTCTAACAAATAAATCTTCGGCACTCACACCTTGTTGCTGTTGTGGTGGCTCTTCGTTACCAAAAACATTTCCAAATGGGTTTTGTTGCTGCTGTTGACGTTGTTGCTGCTGCTGTTGTTGTGGATTGCCTTTGGCTACCTCGATAGTAATAGGATTAGATTCGGATTTTGCACCATTAATAATACATGAAGCTGCGCCAATGGTAAATTTACCTTCTTTACGAGCCGCAATCATATACGAGTAGCTAACCGTTTGGCTCATGTTACCATTTGCAATTTGCATGCTGGTAGATTGATTTGGGCCACTATACACATCAAAATCGGAAAAAGAAGGTGGTTTAAACCCTGACATACTACCATTAACTGTAAATGAAATTTGAAACACCTCACCTGTAACTACTTTGTTTTTACTAACCTGTGCTGTCAGTTTTTGAGCTACTAATTTTTGAGGGGCAATGAAAAAAGAAAAAACTACGATGATAAACATCATCAACAGATTATGCGAGGTTAGTTTAAGTACTATGTTGTTTTGTTGTTTCATTTATATATTAACCAATTGTGAAATTGATTACCAATCTTTATCTGTATTTTGTCGTTGAGCGTTTTCGTCTTTATTCTTTTTCTTAAGTTGCAATTTTTGTTCGCTGTTTTTAAGTGCATCTAACATACGCTGTGCTTCCTCTTTACTCATTTGAGGTTGCTGTGGTTCTTGCTTTTTATCTTTATCGTTCTTTTTATTATCTACGTTTTTCTTTTGGTCTTGTTTATCCTTCTTATCTTTTTTGTCTTTATCATCCTTATTTTGCTGCTGCTTCTTTTGTTGCTCTTGCAATTTTTTTATGGTATACGCTAAATTGTAACGAGTATCTTCATCTTTAGGATTTAGTTTTAAAGCATTTTTGTATGCTGTTATGGCCTCATTATAACTTTTAGTTTTTAAATACGAGTTACCTAAATTATGAAAGGCTTTTGACAACGTATCTTTATTGCTGTTGTTTTTTATATATGTATCATACTGACCAATGGCTTCGGTATACTTGCCCTGTTTATAATAAGCATCTCCCAGGTTAAAGTTAGATTTATAATAGTTGTTCTTCTCCTTTAAGGCTTCGTTATAATACTGTTCTGCTTCTTCATACTTACCGCCAAAATAACTCTTGTTACCCTCGCGTAAAGCATGTTTTTCTTTCTGCGCAAAAAATGTGCCAGCACTTAAACAAAACAATATGCAGAAAAAATGTTTCATCATTTTTTAAATAAATTTAGTTTTCTCCACCAATTATTAATGCGCTCACTAATTATAAATTCAATTAATAAAAACAATAAACTCGCGCCAATAAACCATTGAAACTGGTCTTCATAATCAGTATACATTTTAGCTTCAAATTGTTTTTTTTCTAACTCGCCTATTTTATCAAGTACGGCATCTAAACCCACATCGGCATTATTTGCTTTTACATATACTCCATTGGCTGCGCCTGCTATGCTTTGCAATAATTTTTCGTTTAGTTTGGTAACAACTGTATTTCCTTCTTTATCTTTTCTATAGCCAGCCGGAATGCCATTGTTATAAATAGGAATTGGCACTCCTGCATCAGACCCTATACCAATAGTGTTAATTGAAATTCCTGATTTGCTTGCTTCTTCGGCAGCTTTAATAGCATCCTCTTCGTGGTCTTCACCATCTGTAATAACAATAATGGCTTTGTTTTTTCCTTCATCCTTTCCAAATGATTCTGTTGCTTTTTGAATGGCAGCACTAATGTCAGTTCCTTGTCGTTCAATAATATTAGGTGTTATGGCATTTAAAAATAGTTTAGCCGAGCCGTAATCAATTGTAATAGGTAATTGCGTGTAAGCCTCACCTGCAAAAACAACAATGCCTAACCTATCACCTTGCAGCTTATCAATCATTTGCTCAATGGCCTGCTTAGCGCGTTCTAAACGATTAGGTTTTAAATCTTCGGCCAACATGGAATTAGATACATCTAAGCAAATCATAATATCAGCACCCTCGCGTTTTACATCCTGCATTTTACTGCCTGTTTGCAAATTGCAAATGCCTAGTATTAAAAAGAAGATGGCAAGTGTATAAAGAATAAATTTTACGATTTGTTTACCACGAGAAACATCGGGTATCATGGCTAAAATAAGTGGATAATCACCCAATTTTTTTAGCATTTTTTTGCGTGATATAACAGCAAAAATAAAAATAACAATTACCATTGGCACAAGTGCCAGTGCCCACAAATACTCGGTATGTTGAAACTTAAACATTTATGGTAAAGCGCGGATTACGGTTTTTTTAATTACAAATTCTAACAACAAAAATAAAGCTGCTGCAATGG
>Ga0209622_1000006_pt1 | contig 24230 bp, 19 predicted proteins | sample TexAe_OM3H0_M2_FD_187943 | JGI IMG/M metagenome (GOLD analysis project Ga0209622, IMG submission 187943) | Forest soil microbial communities from Davy Crockett National Forest, Groveton, Texas, USA - Texas A ecozone_OM3H0_M2 (SPAdes) (version 2) | ecosystem: Environmental > Terrestrial > Soil >...
AAATTTCTATAGAGCCTGAAGCGCAATTTACAGGTAATTGCAGCATGGGTGGCATAGTAAAAAATATACAACACACGGCCGATGAGCACGCCTCAAGAAAAAAAGCCGTTGCGGCAAACTGATAAACCACAAAAAAGCTCCTTACAATATACAGGCATGGCTATACAAATGCTTGCGCCCATTGTTATTGGTTTTTTTGCCGGAATGAAATTAGATAACTATTTACAAAATAAAATCCCATTTCTTACGCTTATACTGGGTTTAGGTGGTGTAGCTACCGGAATATATTTGGCTATTAAAGATTTTATTAAAAAGTAATCCAGCTTTTTAAATCATTTGTATATCTCTAACAACCAATTGCAAAGTGGTGTTTCCGTTGTAATGATTTTCGGCAACGGTATAACAAATGCTTAATGGCACCTTTTTTTGAAAGAAGGATAAAAAATCTCCTTTATCAAAAGCAATGGCATGAAATTTTATGGTAGGGTTTTCCTGTTGATACAATTCCAGCTTTAAATGATTAGTGCCCACTACCCTTCCCCAACCAGTATCTAAAACATTATCAGTAACAAATACGGGCGTCATGTTTTCGGGTCCGTGTGGCGCAAATTGTTTTAGTACCGAAAAAAATTTGGGCGTAATTTCATTTAAATGAATGTTTACATCTACATCAATTTCAGGAATTAAATCATCATCAGAAATTGTTTTGCTAACCTCGGCCTCAAAACGAGCTACAAAAGTTTCTAAGTTTTCAGGCTTAAGTGTTAAACCTGCTGCATGTCGATGTCCTCCAAATTGTTCTAATAAATCAGAACAAGCATCGATGGCAGTATGTATATCAAAGTTTTTTACCGAGCGGGCAGAACCCGTTAGCATGCCATCCGATTTTGTAAGCACTATGGTTGGTCGGTAGTATTTTTCTATCAAGCGTGATGCTACAATGCCCACCACACCTTTGTGCCAACTCTCGTTAAAAACAACGGTAGTTTTTTTTGCAATCAACTCCGGGCTAACATCAATCATCTCAAGTGCCTGAGCCGTCATGCCCTGGTCAATTTCTTTTCGGTTGGTGTTGGTTTGGTTTATGTTGCCTGCAAATTTTGCAGCCTCTTCTTCATTATCGCTTAATAAAAGTTCAGCAGCTCGCATAGCATGGTCTATACGACCAGCCGCATTTATACGCGGAGCCAACACAAAAACAATATCTGTTATAGTAATTTCTTTTTTTAAATTATTTAATTGATATAAAGCACGAATGCCAGCTCGTTTCATTTTATTAAGCTCTTGCAAACCGAAATAACAAAGCACCCTATTCTCCCCATTAACAGGCACAATATCAGCAGCAATGCTAATGGCAACTAAATCTAACAGTTCTGTTAATTCATCAAAAGGTTTATTGAGTTTATTTTGTAGAGCTTGCGCTAATTTAAACCCAACTCCACAACCCGATAATTCTTTAAAAGGATATGGGCAATCTTTTCTTTTAGGATCTAAAACAGCAAATGCTTTTGGCAATTCATCGCCAGGAAGGTGATGGTCACAAATAATAAAATCTACTCCCAATTTATTGGCGTAATCAATTTTATCGTTGGCTTTAATGCCACAATCTAAACTAATTACAAGAGCAAAATTATTTTCCTTAGCGTAGTCAATTCCTTTAAACGAAATACCATAACCTTCGGCATATCTATCGGGTATATAATAACCAGCCTGTGCATTAATAGATTTTAAATAACTATAAAATAAGGCCACGCTGGTTGTACCATCTACATCATAATCGCCATACACCAATATTTTCTCATTGTTTTTTATGGCAGTAATAATGCGATTTACTGCTTTATCCATGTCCTTCATTAAAAAAGGATCATGCAACAAACTTAACGAAGGGCGAAAAAATGCTTTTGCCGAATCAAAATCTGCAATGCCTCTTTGTAAAAGCAATGTGGCATTAACCCTGTCTGTATTTATAGCAGAGGCTAACTCGTTTATTGTATCGGTATCAGGTTGTGGTTTTAATTTCCGGCGCATGATTGATTTTATCGGGCATTGTGATAAACAGCCACAATATCATCATCTTCTTCCATTTTTTCAATCATAACAAGTACCTCGGCTTCTTGTTCGTCGGTTAGTTCTTTATAGGTTGTAGGGATAAAAATTTTAGATGTTTCTTTAATCTCAATTTTTTTATCCTCTAAACCTTTTTGCATGTTACCAAATTCGGTAAAAGGTGTTTGAATAATTAAATCATTATTTTCATCATCCCAGGTAAATTCTTCGGCACCAAAATCAATTAATTCAAATTCTGTTTCTTCTCTGTTTAATCCCACCGAAGAAATTTTGAATAAAGCTTTTCTTTCAAACATAAAGCTTACTGAGCCATTGGTGCCCAAAGTACCGCCATTGCGGGTAAAGTACATGCGCACATTTGCTACGGTACGGGTAGGATTATCGGTAGTACATTCAACCAATACAGGCACACCATGTGGTGCGTAACCTTCATAAATAGCCTCTTCGTAACTCGAAGTATCTTTATCAGATGCGCGCTTAATGGCAGCATCTATGTTTGCCTTAGGCATGTTTGCCGCTCGACCATTTTGTATGCAAATACGTAAACGTGCGTTGGTGTCGGGGTGTGGGCCTCCGGCTTTAACGGCCATAGCTATATCTTTTCCTATACGTGTAAACACTTTGGCCATTTTTGCATAACGAGCAAACATGGTATGTTTTCTTTTTTCAAATACGCGTCCCATTTTTTTCTAAATATTTTTTCAAAATTAAAATAAATTGTGCAAGAACAGGCAGATTTTCTTTCTATTATAATTTGTACTTTTCAGTCCGAAATTTTACGTATATTTTTTGATGTTTTTAAGCAAACCTGTTGTTTTTTGGATACTGACCATAGCTGTAATAAATATGCTTATTATATCGCAACTGGTGCAAGATGGCATGTTTGCAGACGGAATGCTTTATACAGCAGTAAGTAAAAATTTAGCGGATGGCTTGGGTACTTTTTGGAACCCGCATTTTAGTAAAACCAGCATGAGTTCTTTTCACGAACAACCCCCTTTATATTTTGGCATACTGGCTGTTTTTTTTAAGGTGTTTGGTGCAAGCATGTATGTAGAACGTTTGTTTGTGTTTGTGTTTTTTACTATAACCCTTATTTACATTTATAAATTTTGGAAAAAATTATTTATTGCCAATCTTGAAATTGCTAAACACGCATGGCTGCCTGTGTTTTTTTATTCGACTATCCCCGTTTGTTTTTGGGCATACACCAACCATGTAGAAGAAGTTGTTATGTGCGCTTTTGCATTAATGGCTGTTTATTACGCATACATGGCTTTGTTTTTAAACCAAAAAGTGCTTTTTAATTTAATGTTAAGTGCTTTTTTTGTTTTTTTAGCCAGCCTCACAAAAGGTGTGCAAGGCCTGTTTCCTATTAGCTGTGTTGCTTTTTATTGGCTCGTAACAAAAAATATTTCGTTTAAAAAAATGGCTATTTATTCGCTTATACTTATAGGCGTTCCTGCATTAATTTATGGTGTTTTAATTTTATGCAATTATTATGTGTATTTAAGTTTTGAAGAGTATTTTACCAATCGTTTTGTAAAAACATTTAATAATGTGTACGCTACGACTGACAACCGATTTGAAATTTGGTTTCGGTTGTTTACCGAGCTTTTGCCTATTATATCAATTAGTGTTTTGATAAAGTTTTTTGCCGGAAAACAAAAACTACAAGAAGAACCTGCGTCTGAAAATAAAAAGAAAGTATGGTGGTTATTGGCTGTTGGGTTTTCCGGCTCACTTCCACTGGTAATTACTACCGAACAACGGGGGTTTTATTTAGTAACGTCCCTTCCTTGTTTTGCATTGGCTATTTCTATATGGCTTGCACCAACACTTACTAATTTGCTTAGTAAAATAAATAATGAAAACCCGGTTTTTAAGGTTTTTAGCTATTGCATAATAATCTTTCTTTTTATTTCAATAGGGTATACGGTGTTACAAATAGGAGGCTTTAAAAGAGATAAAAATTTACTAACTGATATATATGCCATAGGCAGTGTTGTGCCTAAGGGAGAAATAGTTGGTACGCCAAAACAAACATGGAATGAGTGGGATGTACAAGGTTATTTTATTCGTTATTTCTATATTAGCCTAGATGGCACAAAAAACCAACATCAATATTTTGTAATACAAAAAAACTTACCTGATAGCCTTGTACCTAGTGGATATAAATTGTATCCGTTAAAAAACACACTATTAAATTTGTACACGCTATCAAACACAGAAAAAAACAATTAAAAATATGCAGAAAAAAATTTTATTACTCGGCTCAGGCGAATTAGGTAAAGAATTGGTGATTGCTTTGCAGCGCTTAGGACAGCACGTTATAGCTGTAGATAGTTATGCCGGTGCGCCTGCTATGCAAGTTGCCCACGAGTTTGAGGTAATTAACATGCTGGATGGCGATGCTTTAGATAAAGTCGTTGCTAAACATAAACCGCATTTAATTGTGCCTGAAATAGAAGCTATACGTACCGAGCGTTTTTACGATTATGAAAAGCAGGGCATTACAGTTGTGCCAAGTGCCAAAGCTGCTAATTTTACCATGAATCGTAAGGCGATTCGTGATTTAGCTGCTAAAGAATTGGGTTTACGAACCGCAAAATATAAATATGCAAGCACCTTAGAAGATTTTACAAAAGCGGTTGAAGAAATTGGTATCCCCTGTGTGGTAAAGCCTTTAATGAGCAGCAGCGGTAAAGGACAAAGCGTTGTAAAAACAAAAGATGATATTGCAAAAGCCTGGAACTACGCCATGGAAGGCTCGCGCGGCGACTACAAAGAAGTTATTATAGAAGAGTTTATAAAATTTAATTCGGAAATTACGTTGCTTACTGTTACACAAAAAAATGGAATAACCTTGTTTTGTCCGCCTATTGGGCACCGACAAGAGCGTGGTGATTATCAGGAAAGCTGGCAACCTTGTGCCATTAGCGAAACCGATGTGAAAGATGCGCAAGATATGGCGGCAAAAGTTACTAAAGCACTTACAGGATCAGGACTTTGGGGGGTTGAATTTTTTTTAACAGATAAAGGGGTTTATTTTTCGGAGTTGTCTCCTCGTCCGCACGATACGGGCATGGTAACCTTGGCGGGCACACAAAACCTCAGCGAGTTTGAACTGCATGCCCGGGCTATTTTAGGCTTACCTATACCCGAAATTACATTAGAACGAGTTGGCGCATCTGCCGTAGTACTTGCCGCACAAGAAGGTAAAAATCATTTTTATTCAGGGGTGGAGGGTGTATTACAAAATCACTTAACAGATGTGCGAATTTTTAACAAACCCACTACCCGCCCTTATAGACGCATGGCTGTAGTGTTAACATACGATAAAGTTGGAGCAAATGTTAATGCGGTAAAAGATAAAGCCATTAAACTGGCAAAAGAAATAAACATAGTTTATGCTTCTTAATAAATTTGTTTTCTTTAAATTTATTACCTTGCCACTTTAAAATTATATAACCATGATACTAGGCGTTCCAAAAGAAACCAAAATAAAAGAAAATCGTGTAGCACTTACACCCGATGTAGTAAAAGACCTTGTAAAAAAAGGCTTTGAGGTTGTTATAGAAAGCGGTGCCGGGCTTAACTCATTTTACAATGATGAAGCGTACACGGCGGTAGGTGGTAAAATAGCTGATAAAAATGCTGTTTACGCAAGTGATGTGGTGCTAAAAGTAAATGCACCAACTAACGAAGAAGCATCTAAAATGAAAAAAGATGCTATTCTACTTTCATTTATGTGGGCCGGTACAAGTCCTGAATTGATTGATGCATGTTGCAAAGCGGGTATATCAGCTTTTTCTATGGATGCTGTACCACGTATATCTCGTGCACAAAAAATGGATGCACTTTCTTCTCAGGCAAACTTAGGAGGTTATAAAGCAGTAATGCTTGCTGCAGATACAATAGGAAAAATTTTACCAATGATGACAACTGCAGCCGGAACTATCCGTCCTTGCAAAGTAGTTATATTTGGTGCGGGTGTGGCGGGTTTACAAGCCATTGCAACCGCTAAACGTTTAGGCGCAGTGGTTGAGGTTAGTGATATTCGACCTGAAACAAAAGAGCAAGTAGAATCGTTAGGCGGGAAATTTATTGTAGTTAAAGGTGACGATTCTATTAAAATGGAAGGTGGTTATGTTAAAGGCGTATCAGAAGAATTTTTAAAGAAGCAGCAAGAACTTGTTGCTAAGCATGTAAAAGATGCTGATATTGTTATAACAACAGCTTTAATTCCGGGAAAAAAAGCACCTTTATTAGTTACTGAAGACATGGTAAAATCTATGCGCTTTGGTTCTGTTATAGTTGATATGGCTGTTGAGCAAGGCGGAAACGTAGTTGGTAGTGAATTAAACAAAATGGTTCAAAAACATGGTGTAACTATAATTGGTGAAGGAAATTTACCCTCATTATTACCTATGAATGCCAGCGATTTATATGCTAAAAACATGGCAACTTTATTGTTGCACTTAGCTGATAAAGATGCTTTTAAATGGGAAATGGATGAAGACATTACCAAAGGAAGTTTAATTGTGCACAAAGGTACAGCGGTTCATCCTTCGGTGGCTAAAGCGGTTTCCGCTTAATTAAAAGTTTAAATTTATCCTTCGGTTTAAAAAGATTAACCGAGATAAAGTGTTAATTCGCCTAATTTAATTTCATTATTACCTGCTTTTTATTACATTTATTGTGAAAACCTTACATGTGTAATAAAATGAAAAAAAAATTACAACTCTATGCCGTCTTCTTCTGTTTAACCTTGTTAGGGTTTACTTATAATGCAAAAGGAGCAACGTTTACGTTTGTTAGTGGAGACCCAAGCATTAAAACAAACTGGAGTCCTGTGCCGGTTAACTTTACTACTGCCGGTCAAATATTTATTATTAACTCTAATGCCACTCTTGCAGCTAATTGGACAGTTAGCGGGGCAGGTTCTGTTATACAAGTTGGTAATGGTGCAGCGGCGGTTAATTTTACAATAGCTACCGGGTTAATTGTAACAGGTACTATTAATGTTACAACTAATGGTACTTTAACCATTGCATCTACTGCTTCAGCTACAAAACCAACATTAGGAACACTTTCATCGGGTAGCACAGTTAATTATTCTGCTGTTGTTGCCCAAACGGTTCTTGATGCAACGTATGACAACCTTACTTTATCGGGTAGCGGAACAAAATCTTTAGCCAATACGGTAAGTTCTACCGTTACAAATTCATTAACCATTAATTCGGGAGTTACATTTCAACTTAACACAAACAACACTTATACATTAACACTAAATGGCACGCTTGCTGGTGCCGGAACCATTGCGGGTGGAAATTTATCTAATTTAACTATTGGGGGTAGTGGGAATTTTGGGACCATAATTCCTTCAGCAGCACCTTTAACGATAAATAATTTTGTAATAAACCGTTCGGGGTTAGGAAGCATAACACTTGGCGGTAATGTTACTGCCAGAACATCTTGTAATTTTTCAAACGGAGTTTTAGTTTTAAATGGAAACACACTATCATTAGCTGGTACACTTACTTTTCCGGCAGCATCAACTAACGGAACAATAACCGGTTCTTCTACTTCTAATATTACTATTACTGCAACCAGTATTACTAATAGTTTGTTTATGACAAGCGGTGCACAAATATTAAACAACCTTCTATTAAATGCTACAGCAGGACAAACTTTAACCTTAGGGAACGATTTAACAGTTAGTGGAGCTTATACACAAACAAAGGGTATTGTGAATCTTAACGGAAACACACTTACTTTAAATGGTACATCGGCTACTTTTGCTACAACGGCAGCTAATGGTACAACAACGGGTTCAACTACTTCTAATTTATTGATATCAGCTACTACTATAGCTAATACTTTGTTTATGACTGTAGGTGCGCAAACTCTAAATAATCTTACGCTAAACAGTCCGGCGGCACAAGCTTTAACTTTAGGAACTGCTTTAACTATTGGTGGAGCTTATACACAAACAAGTGGAATTATAAAATTAAACGGGCAAATACTAACGTTAAATGGCACCGCCACATTTCCGGCAGCATCAGCTAACGGAACTATAACAGGAACTGTTGCTTCTGATTTAATTATTAACGCAACATCCATTACTAATAATTTGTTTATGACTGCTGCGGGAATCACACTTAGAAACCTGACTTTAAATAGTCCCGGACAAACATTAACACTTGGCAGTGCTTTAACGGTTAGTGGTGCTTTAACACAAACAAATGGCATATTAAATATTAATGGCAACACACTTACACTTAGTGGTACCATAGTTTTTCCGGCAGCATCAACTAACGGAACAATAACCGGTTCGGCTACCTCTAACATTTCTATTACAGCAACCAGCATTACTAATAATTTATACATGACAAGTGGTGCACAAACATTAAACAACCTTACTTTAAATCCTACAGCAGGACAGGTTTTAACTTTAGGCAGTGACTTAACTGTTAGCGGAGCTTATACGCAAACAAAAGGCATTATGAATCTTAATGGAAACACGCTTACTTTAAATGGTACATCGGCTACTTTTGCTACAACGGCAGCTAATGGTACAATAACAGGTTCGTCAACTTCTAATTTATTGATATCAGCTACAACTATAACCAATAGTTTATTTATGACCGTTGGCGCACAAACATTAAACAATCTTACTTTAAATAGCCCGGGAAAAACACTAACCTTAGGCACCCCTTTAACGGTTAGCGGAGCTTATACACAAACAAACGGTATAGTAAAACTAAATGCGCAAACTCTTACATTAAACGGTACCGTTACTTTTCCTGCGGCATCAGCTAACGGAACTATAACAGGCTCTAATACATCTAATTTATCTATATCAAGCACAAGCGTTGCAAACACTTTGTTTTTTACAGCAGCAGCATTAACCTTAAATAATTTTACTGTAAACTGTCCCGCACAAACAATAAAACTTGGGACCGCCTTAACACTTGCAGGTACACTTACTCATACAAGCGGAATTATAGATTTAAACGGACAAACACTAACTTGTAATGGCCCAGTGGTTTTTCCGGCATCTGCCACAAACGGAAGCTTTACAGGTTCTTCGTCTTCTTCTCTTAGTATTGCAACTCCTGCGGGTGGTGCCATAACAAATTCAATGTATATGACACAAACAAACTCATCTACAAATTCACTTAAAAACGTTACTCTTAATAGAACAGGCGGAGTACTTACTTTGGGTAATCAATTAAATTTAATTGGTGCACTTACACCAACCACAGGAACCGTTTCCTGCGGAGGCAATCTTACTTTAGTAGCATCTTCGGCAACTGTTACAGGTTATATAAGCATCATAGGTGTAGCTGCAGGTGCAACTGTTACAGGTAATGTTACCGTACAAGCTTATGAGGCGGGTGGCACCACCGGTTGGACTTTAATGGGCTCTCCGGGCCTTACAGGCAGAACAATGGCTGATTGGGGCAATAATTTTTTTGTTACTTGTCCTACCTGTCCTGATGGCGATGGTTCTGCACAAAATAGCGGTACCGCATTCACATCTGTAGATGCTTATTCGGAAACTGCAGGGGGCTTAATGAGTGCCTTGCCAAGATATATTGGAATTTCGAACATTACAGATGCCATGACTATTGGAAAGGGTTATTGGGTTTATTTAGGAAATGGTCCATCTGCTACTACGGATATTATTGTAAACATGACTGGACCTGTTAATCAAGGCAATTTTGCCTTTCCTCTTACCATAACAAACGCCGGGGGCGGGACAAACGCTACAGACCACGGTTATAATCTTTTAGCAAATCCATATCCTGCACCTATTAGTTGGACTTCCTTACGAGCAGGAAATGCAAGTGTTTCGGCAACTTTATATGTATATAATCCTGATTTGAACGGATACGCAACTTTTATAAGCACCTCGGGTGTAAGCAGTCCGGCTGTTGGCTCAGGAGGAATAGGAGATAAAATTCCTGCCGGGCAAGGTTTTTATGTAAAAGCAAGTGCCGCTACTACTATAACCGCTAAAGAAACTTTTAAAGCGGCCAGCAATCAACAACTTTTACGCCTTTCAGGTTCTAACACTAATCATGTGCAAGACACAGCCTCTTCTCAACCTATGCTTTTAAGATTACAGGCCAGTGGTAACAGCATGAAAAACGAAACCGTTATTTACTTTGATCCTAATGCTACCGTAAACTACAGTGCAGATTACGATGCTATTTCATTAGGCGTAGATGGCGGCTTTTTAGGTATCGTATCTATTCCAAATGATACTGCTTATACTATAAAAGGTTTACCACCTCTAACTCAAAATATAAGCATGCCTATTAAAACAATTACAGGCACAACAGGCAGCTACCAAATTGCTATGATTGATTTTGCAAGTTTACCAATGGGTGCGTGTATAAAACTACATGATAAATATATGAACATCGATTGGGATTTAAGAACTGGTCCGTACAATTGCACATTAAACGATACTGAAACTGTTGCACGTTTTGTGTTAAACATTACTATTGACCCATCTCTTTCTGTTTCAGGCAATTCTCAAAATCCGACCTGTGCCAAATCGGCTAACGGGTTTATGGTGGCAAGTGCTACATCGGGTTCAGCTCCTTGGAATTATTACTGGAAAGATGCCAACAGCAATATTATTAAGACATCACTAAACAAAACAACTGCAGATACTTTACTTAATGCTAACGGTGGCATTTATAGTGTTGATATAAACACCGCAGGTAGTTGCAATAATGGTACAGTTAGCTTTACATTACAAGGTTCTATGTCAGCTAACGCAGCCTTTGTCCCGTCAACAACACTTGATAGTTTAGCTAATGATACTGTAAGCATATATTTTACTAACACCAGTACAAATGCAAGTTCGTACTTATGGGATTTTGGTGATGGAACAGAAGCAACAACTACCAATCTTTATCATACATATACCGGCGCGGGTACCTATACGGTTGCTTTAATGGCATACGATCAGGTTTGTGGAGATACATCTGTATATTATCAAACTATTACTATTGATACCACGTCTTCTAATTCAACCGCCGGAATTAAATCGGTTTCCGTAATACAAAAAAATGGCATGGAAATAAACAGAGATGTAGCAGGTTATTATGTTCAGTTTAGTTATCAAACAAAAACAAATGCTGTTATATCAGTACAAAATTTATTAGGTGAAAAAGTAGTTGCTGACATTAAGCAAGACAATGTTGCAAACAATAAAACCTATATACCTTTAGGAAACACCGAAAACAATGTGTTAATTATTTCGGTAAACACCGGTTCAGGCGAAAAAACCTTTAGAAAGGTTATAAATTACTAAATAAGTTAAAAATTAAAAGACAAAGCTCCGTTTTCGGGGCTTTTCTTTTTTTTGATATGTTAGGTAAAAATGTAATTTTGGAAATCTAATAAAACGAACCATGGATGATATTTTAAATTTTATAAGCACTAATAGAGAAATGATTTACTTTATTGTGCTTTCTATTTTTGTAGGGATAGAAGTTATAGGCGGTGTACCAACCGTGTTACACACTCCTTTAATGAGTGGTGCTAACGCCATACATGGTGTGGTAGTTGTAGGCGCCATTTATGTAATGCTGCATGTTGACACAAGTAATTACCTGGCTCTTATATTAGGTTTTTTAGCTGTGCTCCTTGGCACACTAAACGTAGTGGGTGGCTTTGTGGTTACCGATCGTATGTTAGAAATGTTTAAGAAAAAATAAAACGTAATTTTTATGAAACAAAATATTTTAGAAATCTGTTACCTTATTGGCTCTGTAACCTTTATTATGGGTTTAAAAATGATGGGTAATGCCAAAACCGCCCGCAAAGGAAACTTAGTTGGGGCAGTTGGTATGACTATTGCCATTTTAGGAACTATTTTTTTACATGATGGCGAAGTGCCTGCCATGATATACGGGTTAATTTTTGGTGCCATTGCTCTTGGAACTATTATTGGCTGGATGACTGCCAAAAAAGTGCAAATGACTAAAATGCCTGAACTAGTGTCTATGTTTAATGGCATGGGTGGTGCTTGTGCCGCTTTAATTTCGTTGATTGAGTTTAATCACTATTATCATGCAGAGTTTCCTAAGGTTTTAATGGGTGCTGCTTTAACAGGCGAGTTTCACCCACCATATGGTTTTTTAATTGCTGTGTTTGCCGGTTTAGTTATTGGTAGTATTTCATTCTCAGGTTCGGTTATAGCTTTTTTAAAATTAAACGGCACAATGGATAAACCCGTGCGTTTACCTGCTTACAATATTATTAACTTGGTTGTGCTTATTGCAACACTTGGCTTTATGGCCTTTTTGGTTTACACAGGTGGTATTTTACCAATTGGCGGTCAGTTAGTATCGTATTTTATTTATGTGTTATTAGCGCTTGCTCTTGTTTACGGTATTTTATTCACTATACCAATTGGCGGAGCTGATATGCCTGTGGTAATTTCATTACTTAACTCGTTTACAGGTTTAGCTGCGGCTTTTGGGGGTTTTTTATACGATAACAAAGTAATGCTTACCGGTGGTATCTTAGTAGGAAGTGCCGGAACATTGCTAACCCTTGTAATGTGTAAGGCCATGAACCGTTCGTTAGCAAGTGTAGTGTTTGGTGCGTTTGGCGGAGGTGGAGCTGCTGCTGCCGGACCTGATGTAAAAGGAAGCATTAAAGACATTCAAGTATCAGACTTAGCGGTGTTAATGAACTACTCTAAAAAAGTGGTTATTGTACCGGGTTATGGTTTAGCAGTAGCGCAAGCACAACACGTTATACATGAATTAGAATTATTGTTAGAAGAACGTGGTGTTGAGGTTAAATACGCTATACATCCTGTGGCTGGTCGTATGCCGGGACACATGAATGTGTTGTTGGCAGAATCGAATGTATCGTATGATAAGTTGGTTGAGATGGATGACATTAATCCTGAGTTTGAACAAACTGATGTGGTTTTAATTGTTGGTGCAAACGATGTGGTTAACCCTGCTGCAAAATCTGACCCATCATCACCTATTTATGGAATGCCGATTTTAGAAGTTGATAGAGCAAAAAATATTATAGTAAACAAACGTAGTATGAGTGCGGGTTATGCCGGCATTGACAACTTGTTGTTTTACGACCCAAAATGTTCGATGTTTTTTGGTGATGCTAAAAAAGCACTTACCGAATTGGTTGCCGAATTAAAAACAATGGAGTAATTAAGGAAAAGTTTTTCCTTAATTCAATCTGAAATTATTGCGCAAGGCTTTTTCTAGTTTAAGCGCATGCGAATACAATTTAATTTTAGCAATTAAAAAATCTTCTTTCTCTTTTAATGTATCAAAAGCAATAAGCTGTAGTTTTTCCTCGTTGGTTAAATCAAGTAAATGAGCCACTTTGTAAACCGAAACATTGGTTAAACTCTCTACTGGAATTTCTTTATTCTTAGCTTGCTTAATAAATTTTTTAAATGAGCGGAAAAGCTTGTAACGATTAGAAGCTACATCTTCTTCATACTCTTCAATATTAGCGGCGCCGTATAATTTTGGTTTTAAAACTTTGGTGTACTTAATTATTTTAAAAGGTTGCACACCTTTAATCTCAATATCAATTTCGCCGTCTGGATACTGTTTTAAAATTTGTGTAATGCTTACTTCAACACCATACTCTGAAATTTGCCCGCCTTTTATATACGGAATACCAAAGTTTGCTTTGTTATTAATGCAATCAACAATAAGCTCCTGATACTTATCTTCAAACACATGTAGTACACGTACCTCGCCGGGTATAATAACCGTGTTTAACGGAAACATTGGGAGTGTAACTAATTTGTGTACCATGAGCTTTCGATGCAAATCTATAACAATTTACAAAAAATCAAGGCCATAATGAAATAAAAAACCCCTCATTTTAAAAAATGAGGGGTTTAGCTATTTTGTTGAGGTAAAAGTGTGGATTATTTTCCTCCTTTAGCACCACCGGCCGGAGTTTTTGCGCCGCCGTTAGTTGGAGTTTTACTTCCCTGAGCGCCTGTTGGTAAAACCGCAGCAGGCATAGTTTCTAATTTCTTTTTTACTAAAGCAAAAATATCATCGCTTGGCTCGTGGAAAAGAACGATACCGGTACTTGTATCTAACACATATTTAAACCCATTTTCTCTAGCAACCATATCAACTGCTTTTTTCGCTTTTTCGTAAATTGGCTTAGATAAATCGCCTGATTTTTTTTGGTAATCTTGTTGAGCTTGTGTACGGAAATCTTCGATTCGTTGGTTTAAAGCCTGAAGTTCTTCTTGCTTGGTTTTTTTAACTAAATCGCTGTAACCTGCTTCGTTGGTAACATAATCCTGATACTTGCCATCAAACTCAGCTTTCATGCTGGCAACTTGCTTTTCAAGGTCTTTTAAATAACCCTGAGCTACTTCCTGCGCTTGTTTTGTTTCAGGCATAATGGTTATTAAAGAATCTAACTGTATGTGTGCAATTTTTTGAGCTACAGCTTGTTGCATGCTTGCAGCCACAAAAAGGATAGCTACTGTTTTAAAAATGTTTTTCATAATTTATTTTAAATTTTACGGAGGCGAATTTACTAATAAACGCAATAAAACCAATAATCTTATAAAAATATAACAAAAAGCCCCTGTTTGGCATAAACAGGGGCTTTAGCTAAATCTCAAATACAAAAACTACTTGCCGCCCAGCAACAGCATTTCGGTCATTTGTATTTCGGTGGTGTAGCGCTTAACGCCTTCTTTATCGGTATAGTTGTTGTTTACTAATTTACCCTCAATTGCCAACTCGGTGCCTTTTTGGGCATATTTAGTTAGTCTCTCAGCTAAAGGACCCCACGCAATTACATTGTGCCAGGTGGTTTCGGTTACTTTTTCGCCTTGTTTGTTTTTGTAGCTTTCGTTAGTGGCTATAGATACACGTGCTAGTTTTTTATTGCCGTCAAATGTTTTCATTTCAGGGGTGTTACCTACATGACCAATTAATGTTACTTTGTTTCTCATGATGTTTTGTTTTAAAGGTTATTACTTATTTGATGCTACAAAGTAACGCCAGCCACAAGGGTTTACTCGGGTAATAAACATTTCTATATGGATAAAAACGATTGCAGTCGTTTGTTGTCGATAAATTAAACCACAATAAAAAATTTACAAGCGTGAATAATGTAACTCATTTATCCAATTGTGTAAGGCTTTAAAAAGTAAGGTCGCTTATTTTTGTAGCTCGTTCTTTGTATGTAAAGTGTTTTCGTATAAGTAAACACTTCGTTTAGTATAAAGCGCATCTTACGGGTGCGCTTTTTTAGTTTAAATGCATGCATAATGTATACATTAAAGCACTTTTGTATCACATTTAAGGGATAAATGCTAACATGATGTATACATTAATACACAGAGTAGAGTAGACTATAATAAACTATAAAAGAAGAAAGAAGACTAAATTAAAAGAGAGAGCGCTCGCACATTAATTTTTTAATCTTTTTTCTAAAAAATTAAGCTTTAAAACCCGGTTAGTAGCCAAAAATAAATATCCGGTCGAAAATCTTAAATTTTCTACAGAATCTCTCCAGTTTTGTTTGTTAGCATTGTGAGCACGGGATGGAAACGTTTGTATATCAGATAAGGTCGGCTAAGGGGGTGCATTTAAAATATGTTTATCAGGAACTTGTTATGCTGGTTGAGGAGCACAAAGTAGAAAATGATTCAACCATTATGCAAGCCGTACCAGCCGGAGATTGCGTACTGTTAACCACCAATAATGTTAAGCTGGTGGGTGCTTTAAAAAAAGATACCGATTTTATACTTGCTTAAAGCTGTTTTAATTAAAACTTTTATATTTGGTGTAAATCTTACATCTATGAAAAAAATTGCCTCTTCAATTTTATTTGCTTTGTTTCTGCTAGGCACGTTTGCCTTTACAACATCAGATGAATGGTATCTGTACGAATCTAAAACGTATAGTTTTAAAGTAGAGTATCCCGGTAAGCCAACCGAAAAAGTAAAAGTTTTAAATACAGCCGAAGGAGATTTGAATTTAAACCTGTTTGAGTATGTTACCCAAAAAACAGAAACAGAGTCGGCAGTGGCCTATATTGCAAGTTATATTGAGTATCCTATTGAGGCAGTAAACTCTGATAACAAAGAAAAACTAAAACAGTTTTACAGAAAAATGGTTGATGGTGTGGTAACCAAAGTAAGTGGTAAATTAATGAAAGAAACCATTATTTCGTTAGAAGGATTTGAAGGAGTAGAAGCCCGCATTGAAATGAAAGAAGGTTTAGAGTTTGTTAAACTTAGAGTGTACCTGATACACAACAAAATGTATATGGTTGAAACCGTTACTGAAACTAAAAATGAAACCAATAAATCTATTAATAGATTTATGAATTCTTTCCGGCTTATAAAATAAGTCCTGTTTTTCAAGCACTTCGCTTTTCTTTCCTTAAATTATTGCTAATTTTTTGTTAATTAATTGCCCCCATTTGTTCAAAACCAAATGGCATGTAAACCATGCAAATGCTATATTTTTATCTGTTCAGTAAACGCGCGTAAACATGGGAATGCAGGTTAATGCAAAAGAGATTCTGTCGCTATTGTACCACAACAGAGATGTGGTAGATTTTTTATTTGGTAACCGCGATTCGGTAACGGTAAACGAGTTGCTTGGCAGAGAAGACATAACATCCGAGCAATATCAAAAACTGGTTGCACACGATGTGTTGTACGAGCACCAACAAGTGGTAGGCTTAAACGATGCTGTAATTGCCATGTTTGAAGACTTTATGGAGATTGGAGAAGTAACGCCAAGCTTTATAAACGATTACATAAACGAGCTTAAACGCAACATACGCTACTACCAGGAAGGAAGCGAGTACCGCTTTTTACGCAGCATAAAAAAATATTTAAAACGCATTGGTGGTGCCATTAGTAAAGAAATTATTAAGCTGCAAAAAAACGTAGATGACACGTATAAAAACGAAGGCAACTACCGTATTAAATTACAAAAGCTTGAAGACTATCGTTTAAAACGCGATACGATTATTGAATTTATTAATCGTGCGGATGAGGTAATTGATGAAACACGCAAGCTGTTTGAACTTACTAATGATTTAGAGTTATACGGCATTGTATCATCACTAAGAAATATCTTAATTGAAAACTTAGATTACCTGATTGAAATACAAACCGACATTACCGATTACATAAACAAAATACAATTCCAGTTAGATGTATACAAAAAAGTACAACGCATTAAAGAGGTTAAAGACCACGGACAATTACTTTACAAAACCAACTTTAAAGAAGTTGTGTTAAGCTTAAACCCGCTTGGGTTTAATGGGGTTAAATCTCCGCGTACAAAAATTTCGGTTGAGTTTTTATATACCGATGACGGGCACATGCTTTGCGGACGCATTGCGGAGAAATATAAAATTACGCGCTTAATGGCGCGCCGTTTGGCTGATAAATTACCTGCCAACTTTAAAGACCACCGTGTAGAAGCTTTTGTAAAATTAGATACACAAACTCTTTTAGAGAAATTTATTAAACAAACTAAAAACCTGTTTGAGTTTTTAATGGATTATAAATTTCCGAAATCACTAGGCAATGTAACCTTTGAAGAGCGTGTTACTTTGTTTGTAGAAATATCGATGGAGTTTGATAAACAACTCGATTTTAAATTTGTATTAAACTGGTATGACTTTGAGGATGAGAAAAAACAAAAACGCAAAATTGGTTACACTTTAATTCTACCGAAAAAAGTAAAAGAGAAAAAAGCAGCTTAAAAAATTTAATAAAAACCGAAAGATGGACATTCACATTAAACTACCCAAACAAACCCACGACATTTTTGCTATTATGGCGCGCGGGCATTTTATTTCAAGCAACGGCACTAAAGACGGCATGAACCGTTTGTATGATATTATTAATGAGCCCGAAAATTTTGAGAACCTGCAAAATTATTTCAACGTAATAAAATACCGCATTGAGCGTGGAAATAATTTTTTCTACTTCTCAAAAATTGATGAGATAAACAGTATTGTAGAAAAGAAACTGGAAACCTTTGAAAAATACATTGACATCATAGACTTGTTTGCATCAATGGATAATAAAATTACCATTGGTTCTCGTTTTCGTACAGGTTCATTGGCCGAAGAGTGTAATGCCAATGTGCGCTTAAAACAAAAATTGCAAAAAATTCCTTTATACCGTTCAGAAACCTTGCATAATAAAGTGCGCGAGATTTGCGATTTAATGAGTCGTGATTCGTTTTTAGAACGTGAAGACGAAGCCTCTGAAACCTACAAGGTGTTAGATTCATACACGTATCTGTTAGACGTGATAAACGCCATTGCTATTTACGAAGAAGGTAACACAACAGAAGGCACAACCGGAATTATTTATAACTAAGAACATTAAACCACACAGATGAGTAACAACTTTAGAATTTTAAATAGAATTGTTGAGATAAACATTGCCAGCGTAAAGTATACCGATATTGAGTTGAGTGGCAACACCTGTTTTGTCGGAACCAACAACTTTGGTAAAACCAGTTTGCAGCGCGCCATTTTATTTTTTTACAGTGCAAATAGTCGTGGCTTGGGTATATCAGCGTCGCAAAAACCATTTGAGGAACACTACTTCCGTTACGAAAACTCATACATTGTGTATGAAGTGGCTACTGAGGAGAAAAACTTTTTTGTAATTGCCTATCGCCACAACAAAGTTTGTTTCCGTTTTGTAGATGCATCTTATAGCTCTGATTTCTTTTTTAACGAGAATGATGAAGCAGTTAAAATACAAGAAGTTTTACGCAACTTAGATAAAGCGGGCATTTACTATAGTAACCAAATTGATACGTTCGAACGTTACCGTAACGTGTTATACGGAACAGAGACTGATAAAAACCTGAACAACTTTTTCATTCTGAAAGGAAATGAAAAATATCAGAACATTCCGAAATCTATTACCAATGTATTTTTAAGTTCTAAGTCTTCGATCGACTCTCGTTTTATAAAAGACTTTATTGCCAATGCTATTACAACCGAAACATCGGGCATTAAGTTAGAGCAGGTTGAACGTCAGTTGCGCCAGTTCAACGAAAAATATACTGATATAGAAACTTACCTAAAGAAAGAATCGCAACAGCTGATTGAAATGATTGAAAAGAAATTCGATCAGGTAAAAATGATTAAATCGGCACAGATAGAAATGTCGGAAAAACTGGGTAACAGTTTACGTTATGCCGAAACGCAAAACGAAAACATGCTTGCTTCGGTAAAACAAAAAGAAGAAGACATGCGTCAGTTAAATTCTGACCACGATTTACAAAAAGCAAACATTGAAGACCAACAAAACAACATACGCGAAGAGATTGGTTATTATGACCGCACAATTCGTGACACCAACAAAAAATTAAAAGAATATCAAGGTCAGAACATTGAAGCAGCCGTTGAGAAGTTTAACGAACGCGAACAATTACAAGTTGAGTTAAACATTGCACGTAAAGAGTATGACTCTTTAACAAGTAATGTGCAAAATTTAGAAATGAAGTTTACTTCATTATTTGAGCAAGTGCAAAATGAAAAGAATGCTTACTTAAATAACATTAACTCAAAAATTGCGCAATTATCTAACGATTATAACGAGCGTCAGCTTTTAAGCAAGAACGACTTTAATCGTAAAGAAAATGATTTAAAAGACCGCAGAGATAAAATGTTAGCCGAAATAAACTCGGAAGTAACGGCAAAACAAATTGAGTTTAACGAACTAAAATCAGAAGAGAAAGTTATACGCAGTACTCGTTTCCACGAAGAAGAAATAAAAGATTTAGAAGCTGAGTTAAACGAGTTGCGTGCTATCACTTACAAAAACCGTTCGGAGCGTGCTATTAAAAACAACCTGATTCAAAGCTTACAAAAAGAGTGGGAAAACAGCGAGTTAAAATTAAAGTCGGTTTTAAATGCGGAGATAGATAAAGGCAATCTTTACATTGCTAAAAAGAAAGACGATATAAAAGCCATTGAAGAAAAACTAAACATACAGGCTGATGCGTTTTATGGTTACTTAGAAAAAAACTACAAAAACTGGCACGAAACCATTGGTAAGGTTTGTAACGAAGATATTTTATTTAGAGCTGATTTAAAGCCCGAAATGAAAGAGAAACTTACCGATACGCTTTATGGCATCAGTTTAGAGTTGGGCACAGTGCCTGCGGTTTCAAAATCTATTGAAGAATATCAGGCAGGTAAAAATTTATTACTAGCAGAGATACGTGAGGCAGAAGACAAATTAAATTTATTTCAAACAACTAATAACGAAGAGAAAGCTTTATCGTCTGATAAATTTGGTAAACAAATTGGCGAACTTAAAGAAGAAGTAAAAGTTTTAACCTACAGTTTAGAGCTATCAGAAAAACGCGAGAAAAAACTAATAACCGAGTTAGAAGACTGGAAAAGCCGCGCGGGTAGCGAAATTGAACAATCGTTAACCAGCAATCGTCAAAAACAAAACTTGCTAGAAGAAGAACTTTCTATACTTAGCAAACGTAAAAACATGCAGTTAGCCGAGTTTAACGAGCAGTTTGATAATCAGAAAAAACATTTTGAAGAGCGCATTGCCGAATTAAAAGTTAGACAGGAAGATGAAATTAATGCTTTAGAAGAAGAAAGAGCAAAAACCCTGAAAGCCCTTGAAGACAAAGAGAAATCGTTAAACAACGAGAAAGAAGGAAACTATAAAGACAAAGGGGTTGATAGCAAACAAATAAAAGACATTGATAAAAAAATAAAAGGTCTGCAAGAAGACATCAAACAAATTGATCGTTTTGCGCAATTGGTAAACGATTATTTAAAAGATAAACGTGAGTTGTTTGATAAGCTACCTGACTTTACACAGAAAAAAGAAGAGCTGGTAAAACAAATGAATTCGCTTACGGCTGATTTAGAAGAGGCAAACCGTAAGTACAATTTAAAGCGCATGGACATTAACAAAGAAAAACGTGCCTTTGAAGAAGAGCTTATTGAGTTTAACAATGGTATAAGTTATTTCAGCAAAAACTTTAGAGAAACGCCTGTATATAATAAATACGCTGAAATTATTGAGCGTGCCGAGCCTAAGAAAACAAATTACAGCGTAATGGATTTGTGTACACAGTTACTTAAAAACGATTCGCATTTTAATGAAGAGTACGGTGCGTTTCAGCGTTATGTAAATGAGTTTAGTGGTAAATTTAGATTGGAGAACCACTTTGGTTTTGCAATCCGTAATGATGCCACACAAGCCGAATATGAGCGTTTTGCAGCTTACCTAACTAACTTTGTACACGAAAACAAAATTGAATTATCGGTTGCTGAAACCGCTACCCAAATTAGTTTGGTTACCGACTCAATTGCTACCAAAGTGAAAGAACTTAGCAACCAGCAGCATAAAATTCAGCACATTATATCGTTAATTGCCGAAGATTTTAAGAAAGCCGAATTTGAAGAAAGCAAGCTGATTGAGTTTATTAAAATTAAGTTAGAGGAGAGTGATAACAAGGTTTATAAACTGCTTAAAAAAATTGAGGAGTTTAAAGATGAGCACGGGCATTTTTATGGCGAAGGATTATTTAACACGGATTTTGCAACAGGTAAAAACCGCGATATCAACTCGCGTGCTGTTAAATTGCTTGAAAGTTTACGCCACGCCATTAAAGAACAAGAGCAAGAAGAAATTCGCTTGCAGGATTTGTTTGAATTAAAGTTCAATATTAAAGAGGGTGTAAACGAAACCGGCTGGACACATAAAATTGATAGCATTGGCTCAACCGGAACCGACATTTTAGTAAAAGCAATTATTTATATCACACTATTACACGTATTTATTAAAGAGTCGAGCCACCGCAGTAGTAAAGACTTTAAAGTGCATTGTATTATTGATGAGGTAGGACAAATATCGGCCCATTACTTAAAAGAGCTATTGAAATTTGCGAAGAACAGAAACATTATGATGATTAATGGTTTACCAAACAAGAGTGGTTTAGAAAGCCATTACCGCTACACCTATCAGTTCCGCCGCGAAGAAGATAACTCAGTTCGTATTTTCCCAAGTATAGTTACTGAGGTAGAGGCTTAATAACAAGCACACTATTAAAAGCAAAAGAGCTTACTATATGTAAGCTCTTTTTATTTAGTACTTTTACAATCATATGGAAGTAGAAGTTTTATACGAAGACAATCATTTAATTGCCGTAAATAAAAAACCAAGTCAAATTGTGCAGGGCGATAAAACTGGTGACGAACCGCTTTCAGAAAAAGTAAAAATTTTTTTAAAAGAAAAATATAATAAACCCGGCAATGTGTTTGCAGGGGTTATACATAGAATAGACAGGCCTGTTAGCGGCGTAGTGCTTTTTGCCAAAACAAGTAAAGCGCTTACGCGTATGAATGAGTTATTTCGTACCCGTGATGTTAAGAAAACATATTGGGCAGTTGTAAAAAACAAACCACCACACGATAGCGGCACATTAATTAACTACTTAATAAAAGACGAAAAAAATAATCGTTCAAAAGCATACTCGGCAGAAAATAAATCGGCATTAAAGGCAGAGTTAGACTATAAAATTATTGCCAGCATCAATAACTTTTTTTTGTTAGAAATAAATCCTACAACTGGCAGACACCATCAAATACGCGTGCAATTATCTACCATGGGTTGCCCTATAAAAGGCGATGTAAAATATGGTTTTAAACGCACCAACGAAGATGCATCTATACACTTACATGCACGCAAACTAAATTTTGAGCATCCTGTTACTAAAGAAAAAATTGAAATTATTGCGCCACCACCAAACGAAGTAGTTTGGAACGCTTGTGTACAAGCCCTAAAGTAAATACTACTTTTTCATTACTTTATTCAGCACAAAATAAATAAGTGCAAACCCAATTACCGAAAAAATTATCAATAAAATTCGCTGGCTGCCTGTGGGTATAATGTTGCTGTGCCCATCCTCATTTTCTGATATGGGGCCGGTAAAGGCTTTCAAGCCGCAAAGCTCGGTAAGTTTATCGGTTTCATCATCAATGGTTATATCCGATTTAACATACATCAAATCAATATTTTTATTGGTGTTAATTACATTTTTCCTGCTGCGCGAGCAATAAGCCAGCAAAGGTTTTCCCCTTTTGTAATTGGCATAAATAAGCCAATCCTCTCCGGTGTTAAATTTTAACACACAAGGGTTTTTAGCATCAAAATAAACATCTACCTGTTTAGCCGCTACACCTTTAAACAATTTACTTACCGAAAAGGTTACTTTATCGTAATCCGTTCCTTTGCTTGTACTTACTGTTTTTCCTCTAAAAATTAACTGATTGGCATTTACATAGCCTCCTGAAAACTCTATCTCTTTTTCGCTGCAATTGCAGTTAGTCTGCGTAAAAGCAGCCTGAAAAAGCAGAGCAAACAACAATGTTAAAAGAGGGCGCATGGCTAATTTTCGGTAAAAATACAGTAATTAAACTTTTAAAAAACAATAGTTTTTATGCGTAAATTTGCGCCGTGAAAAGAAAGCGTATAATTTTAGTCAGCATCATTTTATTTCCCTCACTACTGTACTTTCTTTTCGAATTAACCCAAGCCAACTTTAAAAAAATGGCTTATTATGGGCCAAAAACTTTAAACGAAAAAGGAGATACGGTTTATTATTCAGTGCCTGATATTTCATTTGTAAATGAAACAATATGCTCATTGTTGCCAGATAGTACAGCCAAAAAATCCATTTTACCAAATGGATTAGTTTGTAACTCACATTCTTTTTTAATAGACACTAGTAGTTATCCTGTTTATATCATCTTGTTTCTTGATAGTAGTTTAAGAAAAGATGGTTATAAGTTAAAAGCATTTATAGATTATGTTCAATATAAAGCAAAAGATTTAAAAGATGTTCCTGTTTTCTTTATTTCAGATTATAAAGCTGCGTTTAATAATGGTAAGGTAATTGGTAAAGAACTAAAAGGAGATTTTGATTCGTTAAAAATTAACTTACCCGACTTTCATCCTTTATTAGCTAAAGGCAAAGATGCTAATGAGGCTTATTTTAAAGGCAAACCTTATTACGTGTTTAATTATTTTGCCGTGTTGGTTGATAAACACAGGCATATACGCGGCTACTACGACC
>Ga0209622_1000007_pt1 | contig 23001 bp, 22 predicted proteins | sample TexAe_OM3H0_M2_FD_187943 | JGI IMG/M metagenome (GOLD analysis project Ga0209622, IMG submission 187943) | Forest soil microbial communities from Davy Crockett National Forest, Groveton, Texas, USA - Texas A ecozone_OM3H0_M2 (SPAdes) (version 2) | ecosystem: Environmental > Terrestrial > Soil >...
TGCTCGCTATGCCCACCCTCTTTAGCCAAATCAAAATTTCCTTCCGATGTTTTGTCGAAAGAAGTGCCTAATTCCATCAATTCTTTAATACGTGCAGGGGCTTGTGTGACAACAGTACGTACGGCTTCTTCATCACATAAGTTAGCCCCGGCGTTAAAAGTATCTTCTATATGTTTTTCAAAATTATCGTGTTCGTCCCACACAGCCGCAATGCCCCCTTGGGCGTATTTGGTGTTGGTTTCGTCTTCATTGGCCTTTGTAATAATTAACACTTTGCCGTGTTGAGCCACTTTAAGGGCAAAACTCAATCCGGCAATGCCGGAGCCAATCACTAAAAAATCAAACTTTTTTTGCATAATCCAAAATAAAAGTGGCGTATCTTTGTAGATACAAAGAAACAAAATTTATGCCCATGGACGCACCCGAAATTCCTTATATGATTTATGCCGAATCAACTCCAAACCCATCTTCGATGAAGTTTGTGGCGAATAAGATGTTGTTAGAAGCAGGTGCAACAGCGCAGTACAATAATATTACCGAAACTAAACAGGCTCCTTTGGCACAAAAATTATTTGAATTTCCGTTTGTTAAACAGGTTTTTATTTCAGGGAATTACATTACAATTAATAAACACGATTTTATAGCCTGGGACGAAATTTTATTAGAGACCCGCACATTTATCAGCGAATATTTAAATAAAAAAAATCCGGTGGTTATTGCCTTACCCGCACAAGAAGTTGCAGTTGACAATTCGTTTAAAGAAACTAAAAGCGTTTTTACCGAACACGCTGCACCAAAAAACGAAATAGAAGCAAAAATTATTGAAGCACTGGAAACCTATATTCGTCCGGCGGTAGAGCAGGACGGGGGCATGATTGCTTTTACAGGCTTACACGAAGGTGTGGTTAGTGTGCAAATGAAAGGCTCTTGCCAAGGTTGCCCAAGTAGCACCATGACACTTAAAGCGGGCATAGAAGGCTTATTAAAACGCCTGATGCCCGAAGATGTTAGAGAAGTAGTTAGCGTTTAAGCTTGTTTTACTTTGTGTAAGTAAATATTTGAAATAGCAAGAATTACCAAAAACACAAACGGACTAATTATATTAGCCATAGGATCACCGTTATTATAGTGTGCTATTGAGGCTGATATAAAAACAATGCCAAAGCCTGCATAAGCCCACTCTTTAATGCGTGTTGGAATTTGAGGAATAAGTAAAACTAATGCACCAATCAATTTAGCCAAACCAAGCTCAATTCTAAAATAATTTGGAAATCCAAAATGCACAAAACTTTCTACTACCTTAGGGTTTATAAAATATTGAGACCCACTAAACAGCATCATTAAACCAATAATTCCGGTTGTTATCCAGTAAATAATTTTATTCTTTTTCATAATTTTTAATTGAGTTTGTTTTATGAAGCAAACCTACATAAACTTATCATACAACAAGGGGCGATATCCTTTTGTAAATCGGTATCCTAAAGTATACCTACTTATCCTAAGACACCTAGTCTTTTACCAACCTCACTAAAAAAGTCTTTTACCAAAGCGGCCGTTTCATCATCGGCAGTAGCTTTTTGAAAAGTATCGGTTAGCGTTAAAATATTTTGGATGTAAAACTTTTTCATTTCATCAACCATCATATCTTTTGTCCACAAATCAATTCGCAGGGTGTTGTTTTCTTTTTCATCCCACAAGGCAATCATCATGCTTTTGCATTTGCTGGCTTGGTTTGCATCGGGTGCTTGCCATTCTATATTTACAGGAAGATTATTTTCGTCTAAAGTTACTTTAAAGGTTATTTCGGTTTGTTTCATGCTATGGTTTATATTTTGATTTTGATAAAATTATTTGTGCGTCGGTGTTCATTAATTGCTCTACAGTTACTTTTGGGTTTTTGTTCATATAAGAACGTACCACTTGCCAACCTACATAAGCCGCAATTCGTGGCGGACAATCTTTACTGATTTCAGATGTAAAAGGTCCATCAGAAACAAAAGGCGCTAACTCTTTAAGGTCAGTATTGTATAAACGATTTTTCTCGGTAAAATAAGCCCATAAATTCTTTTTAAAGGTTTTGCAATACAGCATTTGTGCATTTGAATATTGTATTTTTATGGAATCTTCCACATCAGGCAAAGCGGCATCTAGCGCATAATATAATTTGCCATAAAAAATTATATGGTTAAGCAGGTTGTTTAGTTGTTCGTTTTTATCGTAGCAATGTATAAGCCAACCTCTAATGGCGTCACTAACCACATAATTTGTATTCATATAGTGCACTTTATACTTTGGCAGTTGCAACATTTGGTAAAATTTATTTTGCGCACCTAAATAAGCATCTAAACTTATACCCAGCGTACTATCCATTGTAGAAACATTACAATTAAAGCCCGAAATAAAACTTACATATTGTTTTGGTAAAGTGGTTTGTGGCAGGTGATATTTTAAATGCTTAAACCCATCGGTTAATTGGTTTTCAATGGTAGCAATTTCCTGGCCTGTAAATATTTTTTGTGTTTCATTAAACACTTCTTTCATATCCTTGTCTTGTATAAAAAATTTAAGAGCCTTATAAACCGAATCATGCTCTTCACCATGATTAATTACGTTAAAAATAAAGGTGTTATAAAACCCGCCATATTTAATCTGCATTTGTTTGGTAGCTGTTTTAAATGAATCGGGCTTGGTAGAAAAAATGTCCTGGTCCAATCGCAGAATTTTTACAGGCGTAATTTGCACAGCAGATACATCTACATCTTTCAATCTATTAGGATTGCAGGCGTAAAAAAAAGTTAAAAAAACCAATAACAATGTACTTAATAGAGCGCCTTGCTTCATCTGTTAAAAATTATATCTTTGCGTTACAAAATTCAAAAAATAATCAGCATGAAAAAATTACTTTACACATTTATTGCAATTAGTTTTACATCATCGGCTTTGTTGGCACAAGACGACAGCAAATCGGTACGTTTTGGTGTATTTGGCAGAGCTACTCCTACCTGGTACAGTATGCCAACTAACAATAATTACTCTAAAGGTGGGGCTATATTTGGGGCGGGTTTTGGTTTAAATTTAGAATTTAGAGTTACCAATGTGGTTTCATTTCAAACAGGTGTAGGTGGAGATTTTGATGGGGGTAAAATAGTTTATACTAATAATTCTAATTATGCAACAGGATATATTTTAGATAAAACTCCGGCTTTAGTTGAAATTAAAGGCACTAGCCCTTCTGATTATATTGCTGGATACGCAACCAATCAATTTAGTAACCACTATTTATTAAATCGCCAAATACACACAACTTATGTAACCGTACCATTGATTCTGAAAATGAAAACCAAAGAAATTAGTGGGTTTAAATATTTTGTTGATTTTGGTGCAAATGTAGGTGTTTTGGCAAGTGCTAAGGCTGATGATAACACAACAGATGGTTTCGGTAATCTATATCCGGCATCTAAGGGTTTAAGTATGTATAAAGATTGCAATCCAGTAAGGGTTGGTTTAAATGTAGGTGGCGGAGCTGAATTTCGTTTAGCAGGCACAACCTCTATCTTTTTAAGTGTAAATTATGTAAACTCCTTTATATCAACGGTAAAAACCACGTCGGTATATAACGCAACTGGTTATACTACAACTAACAATCAAAGCGCCTTTGTTTATGCTTCACAAAGCTTTAAAACAAACGGCATTCAAATAAATGTTGGCCTTTTATTTTAGTTAAATAGACTTAAAAACACCTGAAACCCGATTCGTTTTGAGTCGGGTTTTTTGTTTATAGCTTTTTTAAAAGATTAAGTATTCTCTATGCAGTACAACGCAAATTGATGTTAATTTAGACCCGTATAATTTATATATTATGATAAAACGTTTCTGTCTAATAATTGTAATTTCTTTTTTTTCATTAAATACTTTTTCGCAAAAAATCACTGCATTTTCTACCGATTCTGTAAAGTTTATAAAGGAGCTTGATAAGTATTTTCAGGATAATTCTGCTAATAAAGAGGATGCCGCCGCTTTTATAGAAAACCTAGGTAAGTTTTGGAAAACCCCTGCTTATAACAATTTTTATAAAGATTATGTGTATGCTACTTGTAATAAAATGCTGGATAAAAAATTAAAACCCTACCCGTATTTTGCAAATTATTTAATTGCTGTTGCTAATTTCATTAACTCAAAACAAGCCACATCTATTTTTAATGAGTGGCAGGCCCTGTTAGATAAAATTATTACCAAAACAAAAAGCCCGAAACCATTCGGTGATTTTTTAGAAATGAGTGATAACATTTTTGAAAGCGGTATGTTTTATAAAACAAATAGCTGCCAGTGGTACACAAACGGCGATTATAAATTTGATTACGACAGTATCCCAAAACTGGTTTTTAGCAATGTTACCTTATCAGGCAGTAACTCGCGTAACGATTCTATAAACATAGAAAATACGAGCGGAACCTATTATCCAACATCGGGTAGGTTTTATGGTAAGGGTGGTATAGTTAGCTGGAAACGTACCGGGTTGAGTGCCGACGTGTACGCTGAAGTGAAAAAATATAATATCGATTGTAAATCGGGCGCATACACAAGCGACTCGGCAGTGTTTCATAATTCGCAATATTTTGATAAACCACAGCTAGGTAAATTAAGTGATAAAATTATTAGCGAAAACGGAGTGCGCACCTACCCTCGTTTTGATACTTATGCTAAACGCTTAGAAATAAAAAGTGTAATTAAAGATGTTTTTTACGATGGCGGTTTTTCTATGCGGGGGGCTCAATTTGTGGGCAGTGGTGATATAAACAACCCGGCAAAAGTTATTATCAAAAGAAATAATCAACGCTTTTTGCAAGTATCAGCCCGCAACTTTATTATGGCGGCTGATAAAATTACTTCGGATAATGCAGAGATAAAATTTTATTTAGATAAAGATTCTATTACGCACCCTGCTTGTGATTTTAAATATTTGGCTGATCAACGTAAAGTATCCTTAGTTCGCAACGAACAAGGAATTCAAAAAACACCTTTTTCTGATTCGTATCACAAAGTAGATATGTATTTTGAAGAGCTGGTTTGGAAGATAGATTCGCCTAAAATAGATTTGGGTTTTTTGGCTGCAAACCTGCAAGGACAAGCCTATTTTGAATCGCAAAGTTTTTTTACCGCTGAAAGATTTGAGGCTTTAAAAGGAGAGGTTTCGGAGGTAAACCCGGTTGTAAAAATAAACCAGTATTATGAACAAAACGGCAAACAAACAACGTTTACAGCGGTTGATTTAGCCAAATATATGAAATGGCTGGCGGTTGATTTAAGACCAATTTTAATTAAGATAGCCAGTTTCGGATTAATTGATTACAATCCGCAAACCGATATAATAATTTTAAAAGACAAACTGTTTAATTATATAAAAGCCAATAAAAAATTAATTGATTACGATGTACTAACTTTCCACTCGGTTATGCCGGGGCAAACAAACGCATCTATTAATTTGCTCAACAATAATTTTGACATGCGGATGCATGGGGTAAAACAAATTTTGTTGAGTGATACACAAAAGGTTTTTGTGTTCCCAAAAAACGGAGAAATTGTGGTTAAAAAAGGGCGCAGTTTTACCTTTGGTGGCATTGTTGCTTCGGGTAAATTTGAGTTTCATGGGAAAGATTTTTCATACGATTATGATTTGAATAAAGTAAATTTAAAACAAGTAGATTCTTTACGCATTTATGTAACAGCCTTAGAACCTGAACCCGATGGAAGCATTCCGTTTAAACGTGTACAAACCGTTATCGAAAACATTGCGGGAGAGTTGGATGTTGATAATCCTAAAAACCACTCGGGTAGAATAAACACACCGCAATATCCAATATTTAAAAGCTTTAAGGATTCGTATGCTTTTTATGAAAGACGATCTATTCAGCGTGGTGTTTATAGCAGAGATAAATTTTTCTTTAAGCTAGACCCCTATACCATTGATAGTTTAGATAACTTCAACAACGCATCCTTAAAGTTTCAGGGTGAGTTTACTTCATCGGGTATATTTCCTGTTTTCAGAGATACGCTTTCTCTACAAAAAGATTATTCGTTGGGATTTATTCGTAAAACTCCTCCGGGTGGATATCAAGTATTTGGTGGTAAAGGGAAATTTGAAAATGAAATTCGTTTAAGTAATAAAGGGTTACGTGGTGGAGGAGATATTACTTTTAGTTCTTCTTTAAGCAAAGGCAGTGATTTTATTTTCTTTCCGGATTCTTTAAATGGTATCGCACAAACATTTGATATAAAAGAACAAGGAACTCCGGATGAATTTCCACAAGCACATGGAGATAAAATTTATATACACTGGGCACCGTATCAAGATTTAATGAACGCTTTTGATACGGAAACTCCTTTTAGTTCTTACAATAAACAAGCAGAGTTTAGAGGTAGATATGATTTATCGCCTAAAGAATTATATGGACGCGGAAAGGTTGATTTTCAGCGAGCCGATTTAATTTCTCAGAAAATACTGTTTAAAGAGAAAAAGTTTTTTTCGGATACAGCAGACTTTCACTTAAAAGCGTTTGATGAAGAAGGGTTTACGTTTACAACAGATAATGTAAACGCCACCATTGATTTTGAAAAACGCACAGGTTTATTTGTTACTAACGGAAAAGGATCTATAGTTCGCTTTCCTAAAAACAATTACATAAGTTACATGGACAGGTTTAAATGGTTTATGGATAGTGAAACCATTCAGCTTGGAGATGACCAAAAGAAAATCGACTCAAATCAAAATACAGATTTGCAACTTGATGCACCCGAATTTATTTCTGTTCATCCACAGCAAGACTCCTTACGTTTTTATGCACCGGCAGCAAAATATAATTTACGTAAGTACATTATTAATTGTATAAACGTGCCCTTTATTAATGTGGCTGATATGAGCCTTTTTCCGGATAGTGGTAAAGTAATTATTCGTAAAAACGCTATAATAGATACACTTAAAAACGCTGTAATTATTGCTAACTCGGTAACTAAGTATCACACCATACGTAATGTAACTGCATTTATAAACGGACGTAAACATTATCTTGCTCAAGGAGATTATACTTATTTAGACGAAAACGAAAAACCATACAACATACATTTTGCTAAAATACAACCCGACACATCCGGACAAACAATATCTGAGGGTGAGATTCCGGAAAAAGATAACTTTAAGTTTAATGATTATTTTAGTTATGCCGGAAAAGTATATTTAAAAGCCACTAATCAGTTTTTATATTATGATGGCGGTACACGTATATTACATAGTTGTCGTCTAGGTAAATCGTACTTAAAGTTTGAAGGGGAAATAGACCCGAAAGACATTTTAATTCCTATACCAAAAGACCCGAAAGACATGAATGGTGTCTCGGTGGCTTGCGGCATTATTTATTCACCTGATACAAATATGGTGTACTCTGCTTTTTTATCTCCGCGTAGTGTGAGTAAAACCGATAAAGATATTTTAGTTGCCGATGGTTTTTTAGGTTTTGATAAAGAAGCAAAAGAATATCAAATTTCATCTAAAGAAAAATTAATAGAAAATTCTTTACCCGGAAATTATTTAAGTTTAGGTACAACCAATTGCTTGATTTACGGCGAAGGAAAGTTTGATATAGGCGCCGATTTTGGACAAGTGAAACTTACCGCCGCGGGAAACGGAACTCATAATACAATTAATGATAGTACACAATTTGATTTGTTAATGAACGTTGAGTTTTTCTTTGATAAAAGCGCTATGAAAAAGATGGCGGCCGATTTTGAAGCATTTAGCACTATGCTAACTCCGGTAGATTTTGGAAGAAAAACATTTGAAAAAGGGATTGTTGAGATATTAGGAAAAGAACGTGGAGATAAAGCCCTTTCAGAGTTAAATCTGTATGGTAACTATAAAAAATTTCCGGACGAGCTAGAAAAATCTATTTTCTTGGGCAATGTACAAATGACGTATAATAAGAAAACAAAATCGTTTGTATCTAACGGAACCATTGGAGTTGGCAACTTATTTAAGAATGAAATTTACAGAGAGGTGCCGGGGTTTATTCAAATTAAAAAACAAAAAGCCGGTGATATGCTAGATATGTATTTTGAATTAGACGGCAGCAACTGGTACTATTTTAACTACTTTAAGGGGGTAATGAGTGTAGTATCGAGTAATCAGGCTTTTAATACAGAAGTAAAGGATGTAAAAGAGAAAAAACAAAAAGTAGACAAAGGCCCGTCCTATCAGTTTAACACTTGTAGCCCGACTAAAAAAGACCAGTTCGTTAAAAAAATTAAACAGTTAACCGGGCAAAAAGATGAAGATTAATGGCGGCTATAAATTTTAAAAATAAAATTACTCGGTTTTTTATTTTGGCTTTTGTGCTTTATTTAAGCTGGTATTTGCTATACGAGTTGTTTATTAAACCTAATACATTAATAGACGAAAAACTAATCAGTTTAATTATTACTAACGCCACTTTTATATTAAAACTTTTTGGTCTTACCGTGTATCAAAGGCTAGAAGATAAAAACATGCAGCTTATTGGCATTGATGGTGCCCATCCTATTTGGATTGGCAGCCCCTGTAATGCCTTAACCTTGTTTATGTTTTTTGCCTTGTTTGTAATTGCTTTCCCCGGAAGTATAAAAAAGAAACTATGGTTTATCCCATTGGGAATTGTTATTATACACTTTGCGAATGTATTGCGCATTATTTGTTTAGCCGCTATTAATTATGTTGCACCACAGTATATAGAGTTTAACCACACCTATACTTTTACACTTTTTGTATATGGTATTATTTTTTTATTGTGGATGTGGTGGGTAAAAGTTGCTTTAAAAGAAAACAAAGTACATGAACAGAAAAGCTAAAATACTTCTGTTCATATTATTACTAATGGCCTTGGGCTTTTTTAGGGAAAACCTTTTTGTAAATATTAATGATGTATTGTACAGTAAATTATATAACGAACCCAACCCTATAATTTGGTATCTGTCTTTTTTTAATAACGTATCCTATAATACAGTTTATATTGCCAAATGGTTTATTACACCTTTTTTTGCGTTTTTATTTTGGTTTGTGCAAAAAGAACTTTTACTCGTTTTCTTTAATGAAAAAAAAATCATTACTTGGTTAAGTGTACTGTATCTTTCCTTATTTTTGCTGGCAGGAATTTTTTTTGTGGCAGGGTGGGCTTTAGGAGACATATATAAGGGCTATACATTTAGTCGTTTATTTATGGGTTTATTACAATCTCCGGTAGCTTGTATGATTTTAATTCCAACGGGGTATCTTTATAAACAAACTAATATCAACCAACAATAAATAGTATATGAAAAAAGATTCGAAAATTTTTTCTTTAATTAAAAAAGAGCAAGATCGACAAACTCGTGGTATAGAATTAATTGCTTCTGAGAACTATGTAAGCAACGACGTGATGAAAGCGATGGGTTCGGTACTTACTAATAAATATGCTGAGGGTTTGCCGCACAAGCGTTATTATGGTGGTTGCGAAGTGGTTGATGAAATTGAACAAATTGCAATTGACAGAGCAAAAGAATTATTTGGTGCTGCTTGGGCAAACGTGCAACCGCATTCGGGAGCGCAAGCTAATGCAGCGGTTATGTTGGGTTGTTTAAAACCGGGCGATACTATTTTAGGTTTTAACCTTTCGCATGGCGGGCATTTGACACATGGTTCGCCGGTAAACTTTAGCGGAAAATTATATCGTGCTACTTTTTACGGAGTAGATGAAAAAACCGGACAAATAAATTATGATGTGGTAAGACAAACCGCGATTGCTGAAAAACCGAAAATGATTATTTGTGGTGCATCGGCTTATAGTCGCGATTGGGATTACATTACATTACGTAAAATTGCCGATGAAGTTGGCGCTTTATTGTTAGCCGATATTTCTCACCCGTCGGGCTTAATTGCACGTGGTTTATTAAACGACCCATTACCACACTGCCATATTGTTACTACAACAACACATAAAACATTACGTGGCCCAAGAGGCGGTATGATCATGATTGGTAAAGATTTTCCAAACCCTTGGGGAGAAAAAACACCTAAGGGAGAACCCAAAATGATGAGCGCTATTTTAGACTCAGCTGTATTTCCTGGCACACAAGGTGGTCCACTTGAACATGTTATTGCGGCAAAAGCAATTGCTTATGGAGAAGCGTTAACCGACGAGTATATGCATTACTGCGTGCAAGTTGTAAAAAATGCACAGGCTATGGCAAAAACTTTTGTAGACTTAGGATATAAAATTGTTTCTGGTGGAACAGATAACCATTGTATGCTAATTGATTTACGCAGTAAAAACCTTACAGGTAAAGACGCCGAAAATGCTTTGGGATTAGCAGACATAACGGTTAATAAAAACATGGTTCCGTTTGATGATAAATCTCCGTTTGTTACATCGGGTATCCGTATAGGTTCTCCAGCAATTACATCTCGTGGTTTAAAAGAAAAAGATTGTATAAAAGTTGTTCAGTTAGTTGACCACGTTTTAAAAAATAAAGACAACCCAAAAGAATTGGCTAAAACAAAAGCAAAAATAAATACGATGATGAGCAAGTACCCTTTATTTGCCGATTAATTTTAAATGAAACAAAAACTATTTAAATATTTTTTACCCGCAGCTATGGTTGCGGGTTTTTTATGTTTCTTTTTTTATGATGCGCTGCATTATATAGCAAATTTAGATGATAGCTTTAATGATGAGTATGTCAGTAAAATGGGCGCTATTGATGCCGCTAAACTTTTTTTCTCTAATATAAATGGGCGATGGTTTAGTCATATTGTTACCGCTATTGGTTTTCATTTTTTAAAGAGTAATTATACGTACTATGCTTTTTATGTTACGGGCATGATGTTATTGTTTATTGCAGCTATAAGTGTGTTACATAAAACATATTTAAAAACATTTCTTAATGGAGAGGTTTCATTTTTAAAATCTCTTTCGTTTGCTTTTGTTTTTACCGCAACTTTATATTTTTTATTGTTTGTTGGCAGACAAGAGATTTGGGCATGGGTTAGCTCTGCCAATAATCATTTATTGAGTGTTATACTTTGTGTTTTATTGTTTTCGTTATTGTTACAAGAAAATAAATCTGCTTTTAAAAGGATTATAGTGTTTTTAATAGCCGCTGCTATTGGGGGATTAAACGAAGTAAACGCAACATGCTGTGTTTTGTCTATTGCAGGTTTGTACTTTTTGCATAAATTTTATTATCCTCAACTTAAATTAAGTAAAGCAAACATGATAATGGCGGGGCTTATTATTGTGGCTTCACTTTCAGTAAATGTTTTTTCGGGAGGATATGAAAGCCGGATGAATAGTTTACCCAATTTTACGCTGCCTCAATCAATAAAAAACACAGTACATACATTTGTTTTGCCTGCAATGCAGTATAAATTTATTGTTTTGCGTTTGTTTGCTTTGCTAACTTTTCTATTTTTTATAGACACTGATTTTTCTAAAGTAAAGATTAACAGAAATGATAAGATAATTGCTTGTGCCGTATTTACTATTATAGCTGTTTCCTTTTTTCTCCACTGTTATATATTAAGTGATATAGTGCCCTCACGTGGCGAGGTGTGGGGCTATACACTTTTACTTTTTGTTTTATTTTCTTTCGTCACTAAAAAGAATAAGTTAAGCTAATTAAAATTTAGCACCAATTCCTATATAAAAACTGCGTGCGATGGATGGGATAATGCCCGGGCCAGGATACTCATCAGTACGTAGGGTAAAATATCTTTTATCCGCTAGGTTGTTTACACCTAGTTTTAGGTTGTAATTTTTAATTTTTACCGAAGCACTCCAATCCATAACCTGATAAGCCGGAATTACACCGACAGTGGCATCAGCACTATAAACGGTGTTATTAGCATCAGCAAAAGATTTGGATGTATTGCTGATTAAAAATGTTGTGGAAAAATATTTGAGGGAGTAGGTTATACCAAAACGATTAATGGTGTTTGGTGCAAACTCAACCCAATTACCAGCAAACTGTCCGTTTACATATTTTGCATGGATATAGGCAAATGAATTAAAAAAACTTACGGTTCCAATTTTAGAATGATCGGTAAACATTTTAACGAGATTAACCTCTACATAAGTTTCAAAGCCTTGATGTACCGAGTTTGCGACGTTGGTACGATAGGTGTAAGGGTTGCCATTAGCATCTGTAAGTAATTCAATTCCTATCCTGTTATTATAAGCAAGATAAAAAGCGCCTATGTCAAAATTTAAAAAATTCTTTATCGTTCCTCTCCAACCTAAATCGGCATTGTAACCACTAGCATCTTTTAAATTAGGGTCTATTTTGGAAGAAACTCCAATAGGTGTTTGATTAGAATAATCTGTAGGGCGATAAGCTTGTGACCAATTAGCATAAATATTTGTAGTTGGTGTGGTTTTAAACTGCAAGCCACATCCTGCTAAGGGGATATTCCAATTTTTAGAACGATTAACATTAACTATGGACGTAGCGTTATTATCTGTGAGATATCCTTTTGCGGTTGAACTCAAATTCTCATATCTGAAACCCGGCGTAATGGAAATTTTTTTATTTATTCTAAATGTATTTTCTATAAAAGCAGCTAGGTTGCTGGTAGTAAAATCAAGATCATACTCAAAACCACCACCATATAAATTCATATCAAAATTGCTTCCGGTAGAACCAGGACCACCACCTTGGCGTTTCATGTATCCATTAAAATAACGAATGCCACCTGCAAAAGTTTGGTTTACACCTGCAATCATGTAATTACTTAGTAAACGTAATTCGCTGGTGGAGCTTTTAAATCCTTCGTGCTCTACCTCGCGAGGAACATAAGTGTTTGTTACAGGACTGATGCTATCGGGTGTTTGAATTCCACCATCTTCATTGCGCCAAACTAAATTACGCTCGCTAATATTTAAAGCTGATTTTAAAGTAAGTGTTGTGTTGTCGGTTATTTTGTATTGCGCGGTAAGTGCTATTATATTCCAAGGAGAGCTTAACCAATTTCTTCCTCTTACCGATTGTTGTGCATTTTGATTAAACTCAGCATCATCTAAACCGCCTGCCATTTTTATAGTGTTGCGCAGTAAAGAATATTCGAGCCCGACTTTAAATTTTTCATTCGCAACATATTCCATTTTTGCAAAGCCTGTAACTTGTTTTACTTGCGAGTTTGGCCTCCAACCACTAAGTCCTTTATATTGGGCGTAGGTAAAATAATTCCATTTTTTATAGCTACCGCCAATAGAAGTAAATGAATTAAATAAACCATAGCTGCCCGCTGTTTGTTGTGTAGTAACCTCAAAGGGTTTGTTTGGGTTACCACTTTTCATAATGTAGTTTATTACACCACCAAACTGAGGGCCAAATTGTAAAGACGATGCACCACGAGTTACCTCAATGCGTTCAACAGCTTCTAGGGGCGGTAAATAATACGATTCTGGATACCCATATAAATCGGCAGTAATGTTATAACCGTTTTGACGTGTATTTGTTTCAATAGATTGTGTCGGTTTTAAACCTCTAAAACCAATTCCGTTTGATGGAAAACCACTTCCTTCGGTTTCCGAATAATTGCTACCCGGAATTCTTCCTAAAACTTGTCGTGGATTATTTTGTGCCGTGTTGGCATCTATGCTATCTAATATAAGTACTTCATTTTTTTTACCGGAATAAATGATGCCGTCATGTACTTCGGTCATGTGCCCCATACCGGCTATACTACGAATGCTGTGAACCTCTACCTCTTTTAATGTTTTAACACCTTGTAAAGAATCGGACTGGGCGCTGAGCAAAGCACTATATAAAAGAAGCGAACAAGTACAGATACATTTCATAAACACGTTTCTAATGAGACCGCAAATATTTAGAATAATTCTAAATAAGGAAATACCCCATTCAGGGTAATTTTAAAAGAAGTAAAATAAATTGCATAAAGGAGGTATAAGAATTTTATAATCAGTTGGCTATACTCAGCCGTTTGTAGTCGGATAAAAAACACTACATTTGATTTACAATGACCGAAAAACGCAAATGTCTTGATTGCGGCGAATTACTTAGTGGCAGAACCGATAAAAAGTTTTGTTCTGATTTGTGTCGCAATAATTACAACAATAAATTAAATGCCGATAGCACCAATTATGTGCGCAACGTAAATAATATTTTGCGCCGTAACCGTCGTGTCATAGAAGAGTTAGCGCCGGAGGATAAAGCAAAAGTGCATAAAAACAAAATGCTTGAAAAAGGATTTGATTTTAATTACATAACCAACACGTATAAAACACAAAAAGGTGTAGTATATTATTTTTGTTACGAGTACGGCTACCTGCCTTTAGAAAATGATTTTTATTTCTTGGTAAAACGAAAAGAGAATAAGTAAACCTAAAAAATTTCCTTCACGTTAATTTCATTCATGCACTTAAAGTGCCCTTTAGGGCATTTGCTGTAACCAAGTTTGGAGCATGGCCTGCACGAAAGATTTTTAACTTCTAAAATTTTACTGCCTTTACCCGGCAAATAAGGATACATGCCAAACTCAGGGATGGTGTTTCCCCATATTGAAAAAACATCTTTTTTAAATGCTGAGGCAATATGCATTAAACCCGTATCGCTTGTAATAATTTTATTGGCTTGTTGGACAATGGATGCCGATTGACTGATGTTGAATTTCCCGCAAGCAGAAAAAACTTTGTCCGCAAATACTTTTTCTAATTGTAAACCTGTTGTAACATCTTCTTTCCCGCCTAAAACAATGATGGGTTTATCGCTCAATCTGCAAATTTCTTGTAATTTATTTATAGGAATTTGTTTGGTGTAATAAGACCCTCCCACCACCAAAGCATGGTAACCAGCATCATTCAGTTTAAATGTAACGGGAATATCTACCAACTCTTTTTCGGGAATAAAAAAATCTAAGCCCGCATTATCGTTTACAATACCCAGTGTTTTTACAGTTTCAAAATACCTGTCTACAATATGTATGTTGGGTAGCTTATTTATTTTAAGATTAACCAGTAACCATTTTTCAATATTCAGTTTATTAAAACTAAATGCTTTAGAACCTGTGGCACGTTTTGCTTGTGCACTACGCAGGTTGTGATGTAGGTCGATTACAAAATCGTAGTTTTCTTTTTTTAATGCTTCGCCTACTTCAACAACTTTATCTTTAATAGAGTAAATTTTAGAAATGTAAGGGTTGTTTTCTACCAGCGAAACAAAATTAGCTTTGGTTAAAAAATGAATTTCAGCGTTTGGAATTTGTTTTTTTAAACAACGCACTATAGGCGTTGTAAGCACAATATCGCCAATAGAAGAAAACCGTATAACAAGAATTTTCACTTTTTATTTAGTGAGCTGTTTAAAGATGTCTTCTAATTTTTGCTCCTCTTTTTGCATAGCAAGCACACTTAGTTTGTTTGATACGGCGTAATTAAAAATATCTTTACGAATATCTATCTCGGCACTTGTTATTATTAACCAAGTGTTGCCCTCTACAAATTTTACCTCAATAACACCTTCAATATTTTTAATAGAGTTTTTAGTAGTCTCTTTATCAAACTCAACACGCAGTACTAATTTTTGTTGTGAGCTTTCTTGTAAATGTTGTGTGCCATCATTGGCAACAATTTTTCCTTTGTTGATAATGATAACCCTATCGCAAACAGCCTCAACTTCTTGCATAATATGGGTGCTAAGCATTACTGTTTTTTCTTTGCCGGTTTGCTTAATAAGATTTCTAATTTCTTCTAACTGATTAGGGTCTAAGCCCGACGTAGGCTCATCTAAAATCAACACCTTTGGATTATGAATAAGCGCTTGCGCTAAACCCACACGCTGACGATAACCTTTAGATAATGCACCAATTTTTTTATTTTGTTCAACCTGCAAACCAACCATCTCAACCATTTCTTTTACACGCTTGCCTTTGTTTTCTATATGATGCAGTCCGCCAATAAACTCTAAATATTCTTTTACATACATGTCTAAATAAAGCGGATTGTGCTCGGGTAAATAACCAACTTGTTTACGTACTTCTAACGACTGCTCTTTTACATCAAAACCACAAACCTCTGCCTTACCCGATGTTTGCGGAATATAGCAAGTAAGAATTTTCATGAGCGTACTTTTACCGGCACCGTTTGGGCCAAGAAAACCGACAATCTCTCCGCTTTTAATTTCAAACGAAACATCGTCTAAGGCTTTTTGTGCGCCGTACAGCTTGGTTATATTTTCTACTTTAATTGACATGATGCGAATTTACGAAAAGATAATTTGGCTACACTAACTTCATTAATCTAAGAACTTTTTCAATGTCTTCGGGTGTATCTATGCAATGACTATCAAAATTAGTAATGGCTAATTTTATTTTAAAACCATTTTCTAACCAGCGTAATTGCTCTAACGATTCTGCTTTTTCTAAAGACGAAGGAGCAAGTGTTGTTATTTGTTTCAATACATCAGCACGATAGGCATACATGCCCACATGACGATAATAAGGAAAATGTTTGTGCCAGTCTTTTTTATCAACGCCTTTTATATGTGGTATAACTTCTCGGCTAAAATAAAGTGCCTCGTGTTTGTTGTTCATGGTGATTTTCACCTCGCCTGTATCAAACAACACTTCGTGCGAATCAACCGGAATCATTAAAGTAGCTAACTCGGTTTTGCCATCGCAAACACCTGCCAACAAATCAATTTGTGATGGATCGATAAAAGGTTCATCACCCTGAATGTTTATAATGTATGTATATTCTTTACCCGATTTTTTTAGTGCTTCAAAACAACGGTCGGTACCGCTAGGGTGGTTGGCTTCAGTCATTACAACTTGTCCGCCAAAAGCTTTTACATGAGTAGAAATTCTTTCATCATCCGTAGCAACCACCACATCACTTAACTTGCTCGATTTTTTTGCTTGCTCATACACACGCTGTATCATGCTTTTACCTAATATATCTACCAAAGGTTTGCCGGGGAAACGACTTGAAGCATATCGTGCAGGAATAACACCTAATATCATACTTGTAAATTAAGAATTCAAAATTAAGCATTCAAACCGAAACTGTTCTAATAACTATGTGCCATTATCTATTAAAACTTACCTTTGCACGATGTTTAAAAAACACGTAGATACATCTCTTTTTAAGCTGATAGCCCAATGCGCCGACGATTTGGGTGTAGAAGCCTATGTTATTGGCGGGTTTGTGCGTGATATTTTTTTAAACAGAACCAATAAAGACATTGATGTGGTTGCCATAGGCAGAGGCATTGATTTGGCTGAAGCGGTGAAAAACAAATTGGGTGATGAAGCCCATCTGTCGGTTTTTAAAAATTTTGGTACAGCACAAATAAAACATAACGATATTGAAATAGAGTTTGTAGGGGCTCGTAAAGAATCGTACCGCAAAGAATCGCGCAAACCTATTGTAGAAGATGGTACTTTAAAAGACGACCAAGACCGCCGTGATTTTACCATGAACGCTCTTGCCATAGGTTTAAACGCTAGCAACTTTTGGCAATTATTAGACCCTTTTGATGGCGTTAAAGATTTAGAAAACAAACTAATTCGAACACCATTAGACCCCGATATTACTTATAGCGATGACCCTTTGCGAATGATGCGCGCCATTCGTTTTGCGTCGCAATTAGGGTTTGTTATCGAAGAAAATTCGTTTGCGGCGATAAAGAAAAATAAGGAACGCATTAAAATTGTTTCTAAAGAGCGCATTACGGATGAGTTGAATAAAATTATCCTTTCACCCGTGCCATCGGTTGGCTTTAAACTTTTGTTTGATAGCGAGTTACTGCATTTGATATTTCCTTTAATGGCTAATTTATATGGGGTTGAAACCATAAAAGGAAAATCGCATAAAGATAATTTTTACCATACGCTTGAGGTTTTAGATAATATTTGCAAAAACACCGATAACCTGTGGCTTAGGTGGAGCGCCATTTTACACGATATTGCAAAACCTGCTACCAAGCGTTTCGAAGAAAAAAAAGGTTGGACTTTTCATGGACACGAAGATAAAGGCGCACGTATGGTGCCTAAAATATTTACCGAATTAAAACTGCCGCTAAACGAAAAAATGAAGTACGTGCAGAAACTGGTTTTACTGCACTTACGCCCTATTGTATTAGCTAAATCAGAAATTACAGACTCTGCCATCAGGCGATTATTGTTTGAAGCAGGTGATGACATTGATGATTTAATGATGCTTTGCGATGCCGATATAACCACTAAAAGCTTTGCTAAAAAACAACGTTACTTGCAAAATTTTGAGCTGGTTCGTTCAAAATTAAAAGAGCTGGAAGAAAAAGACCGTATACGTAACTGGCAACCGCCTATTACGGGTGAGCTTATTATGCAAACATTTAACATTCCGGCAGGGCGCGAGGTGGGGATTATAAAAAATGCCATTCGCGAAGCCATATTAGATGGCATAATAAAAAATGATTATCAGGAAGCCTTTGATTATATGGTGCAGCAGGCTAAAACCTTTAATTTAACTCCTTTACAAAAGTAAAACCTGCCGTTTATTTAAAAAACACTACCGTTTAAAAAGAAACCGCCACCGTTTAAAAAACTGGCCATTCAAAGGCTTTATTACTGGATATCTTTACAAAAAACCACTAATTATCTTTAATTGTGAGTAATAAAAAGACTTTTTTAGGTTAAACAATCATAAACAAAGGGACTGTATTTTTAAATTAAAAGTATTTTAGTAAGTTTGGCAACCAAAATCAAAAAGTAAAAACAAATAAAAATCAAATAATATGAGCAACAAAAAAACATCAGGCGGCTTTCCGTTCATCGTTTCAGCACTAGCTATTGCTATTTGTATGGGTATAGGTGCATTTATTTACATGACCATCCTTGGTAACGCTAACAATTTCGACGCAGAAGGGCATCCAAAACCAGGCAATTTCTTAGGCATTATGTACAAAGGTGGTTTTATTGTACCTATATTATTAGGTGTGTTTTTAACCGTACTTACTTTTGCTATTGAGCGTTTCATTACTATTCAAAAAGCCAGTGGTAAAGGCGCTACCGATAAATTTGTATCTAAAATTAAATCATTAATCGCTAACCACGATTTAGATGCAGCTATTGCAGAGTGTAACAAACAACAAGGTTCTTTAGCTAACGTGGTTCACGAAGGTTTAGAAAAATATAAATTCGTACAAAACGATAACAATATGGATAAAGAAGCAAAAGTGGCTGCTATCCAAAAAGCTATCGAAGAAGCTACTTCATTAGAATTGCCAATGCTTTCTAAAAATATGGTAGTTATTTCAACTTGCGCATCTATAGGTACACTAACAGGTCTAATTGGTACGGTTGTGGGGATGATTCGTGCGTTTGGTGCACTAGCAGCAGCTGGTACTCCTGATACATCAGCACTATCAACAGGTATCTCTGAGGCACTTGTAAACACATTGGTAGGTATCTTATCTTCGGCATTAGCTATCATTTTCTATAACGTGTTCTCTAACCGCGTAGATCAATTAACTTACGCTATGGACGAAGCAGGTTTCTCTATCATCCAAGAATTCCAATCTTCAGGAAAATAATTTTCCTGTTTTTTATGGAATTAAAGAAATTAGTGCATCATAATTAAAAGAATTTAAGCATGTCAAAGATTAAAGTTGCAAAAAGCGCGCCCTCGTTAGACATGACGCCCATGGTAGATTTGGCGTTCCTGTTGGTAACGTTCTTTATGCTTACCGCCTCTTTTCGTATGGCAGAGCCTGTGGTGGTAGATCCACCAGCTTCTCACGCAGAAAAAACATTGCCCGATAACACTATTTTAGTTAGTATCGATGGCATTGGCCGACCATTTTTTGGAGTGAGCAATGCTGAGGCTAAAGTGGCTACGCTAATGAAAATGAGCGACAAGTATAAAGTAAAGTTTACCGAAGCGCAGGTTAAAAAATTTGGCGGTATGTCGAGTTTTGGCGTTGATATTAAAGATTTACCAAGATACATTGATGCTACAGAAAACGAACGTTTAAAATTTCAACCACAAAAAGGTGTCCCAAATGATTCGCTTAGAGACCCACAGCTTAGCGACTGGGTTAGATATGCGGCACAGGAAACCAACGGTATCTATATCCGCGAGCGCGACAAAGCGAAAGAGGCGGGTAAAGATTTTGTGGGAGAAAAAGTACGTTACGCTATAAAAGCAGATGCAAAATCAAAGTATATGTATGTAAAAGCAGTGCTAAAAACTTTTACAGATATGAAAATTTATCGTTTTAACTTAATTACCTCGTTAGAAGGCGGTGGAACTAAACCCGCTGAAGTAGGTAAAAAATAAAATTAAAAAATGGCTGAAATTGCAGACGATGGCGGTGGCCACAAAAAAGGCGGTAAAAAACGCGCCAAAAAACAATCCACCAAAATAGATATGACGCCCATGGTAGATTTGGGGTTTCTGCTATTAACGTTTTTCGTGTTAACATCAACGTTTAGCAAGCCTAAATCAATGGAAATAAGTTTTCCGGCACCTCCTGATAATCCTAAAGAGCAACCGGAGGTAAAAAATGGTTTAAATATTATTTTAACTAAAGACCACAAAATTTTTTATTACAAAGGGCAGTTTAACGCCGCAGATAATAAAGAAGGAAAACCTGCTACACAATTAACCGAGACAACATTTTCATCGGAAGGATTGCATAAACTTTTATTAGAAATGAATAGTTATGCGCATGATGAAATTGCTAAGCTAGAAGGCAAAGTAAAAAGCAAGCAAATGGCCGATAGCACTTTTAAACGCTTGGCTATGGAAGCTAAAGGAGACAAACGTTCGCTTACTGCACTTATAAAAACAGACGATAAAGCAACTTATAAAGATGTAATTGATGTGGTTGATGAGCTTAACGTTTGTATGGTGGGTAAATATGTAATTATTGATATGTCGGCACCTGAGTACGCATTGTTAACCGAAAAAATTAAATAATTATGGAGATAATAATTGTTGTAATTCTAATAATATCAGCCATTTCGTTACTTCTTTCTCTTGAAAAGTGGAATAACGTAAGTTCTGATGACAGAAACGATGTTGTTTTTGTAGAGAGAAATCATGCCTATGGCGCTTATCAGATAAGAAGAGATTATAATAAGCGTGTTACTTATATAGTAGGCGGGATGATGATTTTTTCTTTTGCGGTGTTTGGTGTAAAACTACTTTTAGATAGAAAAAGTTCGGATGATGCTTTAAACAACGTTAAGTTGGATATGACGCAAGTTGATCTTACGCCTCCGGTAGATCCAAAAGATCCACCGCCACCACCGCCACCACCGCCACCACCGGTTGTAGAAACTATTAAGTTTGTACCACCGGTTATTAAAGATGATGCGGTAGAAGATGAACCACCACCACCACAAGAAAAAGTGGCTGAAACAAACGTGGGTACAACTACACAAGAGGGTACAGGTGAAGATGTATCGGTGCCAAGTGATGCCGGTACTGGTCCGGTTGAAGAAAAAGCACCTGAAATTTTTACCATTGTAGAGCAGCAACCTGAGTTTCCGGGAGGAATAGGAGAGATGATGAAGTACGTTCAAAAGAACTTACATTATCCTGAAATAGAAAAAGAGGCAAACATATCAGGTAAGTGCTTTGTAAAATTTGTTGTTGAAGTAGATGGCTCTGTTAGTAATGTAGAGATTTTAAAAGGTGTACCGGGCGGACCTAATTGCGATAAAGAAGCTGTTCGTGTTGTTAAAAGCATGCCTAAATGGGCTCCCGGAAAACAAAACGGGCGTGCAGTAAGGGTTTACTTTAATTTACCTATTGTATTTAGATTACAATAACAATGCAACGTGCATTTTTAATTACAGGAATTATAATGGCCGCACTCTTTATAGGGTGCGGCTTTATTTTTTTATGTAGCGATTTTTTGATTGAAAAATTACCCAAACCCAACAGAATATGGTTTGGCATAATTTTTATTGTTTATGGTGGCTTTAGGGCTGTTAGACAATATAATCAGTACAAAAAAATGCAGCAAGAAGAAAATGAATAAAATTATTGCGTTTATTTTATCTGTTTTATTTTTTGTTGCGTGCAACACAAGCACCAAAACAAGCGATATTCCTAATACACCAACGTCGGGCGAATTAAAAGTTTTTTGTGAAGAAGGCATGTTTCTTCATATAAGGAACCAAGCCTATACGTTTGAGCAAATTTATCATAATTCAAAAATCAACGTACAGTATGTAAATGAAAAACAAGCCATTGAGGGTTTGTATAATGATAGCTGCAAGCTTATAGTTATTTCAAGGGCTTTATCTGAACAAGAGTTAAAACAATTTAAAACAAAAAACATTTACCCTACGCAAATTTGTGTGGCTAAAAGTGCTTTGGCTTTTGTAGTGCCTGTAAATAGCACAGATTCGGTTATTTCAACTGAAAAAATTAAAAAAATAATTAGCGGAGAAGACACTTCTTACAGTGTAGTTTTTGATAATGAAAACTCTGGCACAACAAGGTTTTTAAAAGATACTTTATTGCAAGGCAAGCCATTTGGTAAAAATTGCTTTGCTTTAAAAAACACAACTGATTTAATTAACCATATTGGTAAAAATAAAAACACTATTGGTGTGCTTGATTATGCCTGGCTTAGCGATTTAGACGATTCTACCACAAAAGTATTTTTAAGCACCGTAAAAACCTTAGCGGTTTCAACCAACGGAAGTAAAATAGCCTATATGCCCGACCAAAGCAATATACAAACCAATGATTACCCCTTATGCCGACATGTATATGCCATACGCCGTAGCGCAGAGTTTTCCTTAGGCACAGGCTTTTCGCTTTTTGTAGCTGGGCAAAAAGGGCAAATAATGTTTTTAAAACAGGGTTTAATTCCATTTGTACAACCCAACCGCGCAGTTGAGATAAATACAGAGCCACTTCATTAAAATTAATTTGTATTCTGTATTTTAGCGCAACAAATTTGCCTTTATGAATACATTTG
>Ga0209622_1000008_pt1 | contig 22338 bp, 15 predicted proteins | sample TexAe_OM3H0_M2_FD_187943 | JGI IMG/M metagenome (GOLD analysis project Ga0209622, IMG submission 187943) | Forest soil microbial communities from Davy Crockett National Forest, Groveton, Texas, USA - Texas A ecozone_OM3H0_M2 (SPAdes) (version 2) | ecosystem: Environmental > Terrestrial > Soil >...
TTTGCTAAAAAGCCTTTTGGCTCGGCACCGTCAGAAATTATTAAGCCCGATGGTACGTATAAAACTTGGATTTTTAACGCCATTAATGTACACGATGCCGCTTATACTTTTGATCCAACTTACCGAATCGGAGAAGTTGTAACCGCAAATAACGTGCATTGTATCGCCCTTGTTCAGGAACCGCATGCTATCAATTGGCAGAATGCTGCTGAGTATGTTGCAAAAATCATCGAAACGAATTCGAAAAATATCGGTCCGTATGCGTATCCAAAAATGATCGCAGCCGATGCAAAAGACGGAATGGAATATCCTATGCTTACTCTCGACGGAGGTTCGGAGCCGGGTTACAGAGGATTGTTCATTCACGAAATATCGCATAATTGGTTTTTTGGAATGGTAGGCAGTAACGAAACCTACCGTGCTTTTATGGATGAAGGCTTTACCCAGTTTTATACCTGCGATGGTTGGGAAAACATAGAAGGGAAATATAATATGTATCCTAAAATAAAGGGCGCTTGGGTGCGTAATCATACTGATTCAACATACTATCGTGAAACGAACGCTTACTTACGGTTTTTTAATGACGTCTTGCGTGGTGATGAAACAACTTTAAATACACATAGCGATAATTTTAACGGGGCCTTGCAACATGGCGGTGGTTATGGCATGGTGTATATGAAAACTACCGTTATGCTTTATAACCTACGCTACGTTTTAGGGGATGATTTGTTTAAAGCAGCTATGCAAAATTATTTTAACCAATGGAAATTCTGCCACCCCTATCCTGAAGATTTTAGAAACTCTATTATACAATTTACCAATAATGATTTGAATTGGTTTTTTGATGAGTGGTTAGAGACTGCCAAAACCATTGATTATTCAGTAAAAAAAGTGAAAAAAATTGAAGGGGCAGATAACCAATATGCCATAACGTTTAAACGAAACGGGCGCATGCAAATGCCTTTAGATTTTACGGTTGAAACAAGTACCCACGAAAGCCTTAATTTTTACATTCCTAATACTTGGTATGAAAAGAAAACAACTGCAACTATATTGCCTCGTTGGATTGGATGGGATAAAGTAAAACCAACCTATACAGCCACGGTTACTATTCCTTCAGGAAGCATTAAAGATGTAACGATTGATACGGCACACATTATGCCCGATGTAAATGCTGTTAACAACTCGAAACCACGCAATTTGGCTTTTAGTTTCGATTCTAAAATTGCCAATCCGCCTAATCGTAATAAATATCAATTATATGCTCGTCCATCGCTTTGGTATAATGGTTATGATGGTGTGAAAGCGGGTGTTCATTTTAATGGAAATTATATGAACTACAAAAATGTGTTTGATTTAACCGTTTGGATTAACACGCAAATTGGACAAGCTTATTTAGATAAAAACATTTCCGTAAACAGTCACGACCCATTTTCGTTTTTATTTAATTATAGAACAGCTACCGATAAGTTTATGAAAAAATCGGGTTTTTATACTACTCTTAAAGCTCTTGATGGACTTGGTTCGGTACTGGTTGGTTTCGACAAAAAAAGCAATAACGAAAAAACTCGTTTCTATGTTCAGTTAAAAGGCATGCAAAGATTTAGTTCATATGCCTTAAATTATCTTATTTATAAAAATGAATGGAGTAGTGTAGGTTTATTAAATAGTTCGGCTTCATTTGGCATAGATCATAATTATAGATACCGTAGAGGAACAGGTTTTTTAAATCTTAATATACGTGCTCCTTTCTTGGGCGATTTTAATTTTTCTGCCGCAACGCTTACATCGGTTAACAAAACTTATTTTGGTAAACTTGGTTTGCACACGCGTATGTTTGTACAATATGGCATTGGGTCAAATATTCCAACAGAATCTATGTTGTTTGTAGCAGGTGCTAATCCTGAAGAATTGATGGATAGCAAGTACACCCGTTCAATGGGCTTTTTTCAGCCGTTTAATTTTGGAGCAACTACCGGAAATTTTGCCGCTGGCGGTGGTTTAAATTTACGTGGTTATATGGGTTATTTATTGCCGCAGGTTGATGCTAATGGCAATTACCGTTATAATTATAAAGGAACAAGTGGAGCATCTGTAACTGCTGAGGTTGATTTTAGTAAATACTTTGGCTTTATCTCCAAAGCAACTAAACAAACCCTTGCCTTTGGCACCTATTTGTTTGGAGATGCGGGCGTAATAAACACCAATTATAATGCTGAGCCTTTTGCTTTATCCGACATCATGGTTGATGCTGGTGTTGGTACAACATTAACCATTCAAAAATGGGGTAAGCTGCAAACATTAAAACCATTAACTATACGAGCTGATTTTCCTTTCTTTATAAATCGTTTACCGTATGCTGAAAGTAATTATTTTCAGTTCCGTTGGATGATTGGTGTTAGCCGAGCGTTTTAATAAAGCCTTAAGCTTTATTTAATTCCATAAAAGTAATTTCGGGCCAAATGCCTAAACGACCATTATAGGCAGCCACTTTTTCTTTACCTACGCAACCTAAACCGCGATTTACATACAAGTATTGGTTTTGGTGTTTATATAAACCTGCCCATTGCGGATACACATATTTTACCGGACTCCATTTTATAAAACCCGGAATTTCTATACCGAATTGAAAGCCGTGTGTGTGGCCACTTAATGTTAAGTCAACATCAGTATACATTAGTTTTACCTGTTTATTCCAATGCGATGGATCATGTGATAATAGAATTTTAAAATCGAATTTTTCTGTTCCGGCGTGGGCTAAATCCATGCGGCCATATTTTTTAAAATGCAAATTACCCCCCCAGTTTTCGATGCCTAATAAACCAATTTGTTGTCCATTTTTTTCTAAAGCAACATGCTCGTTTATTAATAACCTCCAACCAGCTTGCGCATGTACTTTTTTAAGAGCTTCTAAGTTTTCTATTTTAGCTTCTTCACTTGGCCATTCAGAATAATCGCCATAATCGTGGTTTCCTAAAATAGAAAACACGCCCATAGGAGCTTTTAATTTTTGATATACAGGTAAAAAACCATCGGTTTCAGTAACTCTATCGTTTACTAAATCTCCGGTAAAAAAAATAACATCGGGTTTAAGCTCCATCACCATATCAAATGCATGCGATAAAGCATCTGTATCGGCATAACTACCTGTATGAATGTCGGATATCTGTACGATTTTTAATCCACTAAAAGCATCCGGTAGGTTCTTAAATTTTATTTTAACTAAATGGGTTTTGTATTTGTGGGCGCCTCTAACTAATCCGTAAAAAAAACCAACAAAAGGCACAGCAAAAAAAGTAGCCGATACGTAGGTCAAAAATTTTAAACGACTTATGCCTTCTCGTTGTTCAGGATGGTTAAGTGTTGTAAAAAACTGATAGCCCCAACGAAATAACCGTAACAAATCATCTATCAACAAAAAAATACAACCTAAAAACTTACATAAAAACAAAATAAATATAATGGATACAACATAACCTCTGAAAAAATTAGGTAACGAAGCTTGCGAGAAAACACCTGTTATAATAAGGCAGAAAATAGTAAGCGCAGAAACTACCCAGTATACCGTTTGAATTGTAACTTTACGCTGTTGCGGAAAATCTTTTATGATGGTTTGTACGCCTGTAAAAAAATACCAATCGATTAAAATAAAAATGAGAGGCAGAAGAAATTTCAACATTGTATTATTAGTTTGCTTGATTAACTTTTTAAGTCTGTCGCTTTATGCGGTAAACGGCTACAAAATTACATTAAAAAGCAATGTAAAAAATCGCCCAATCTATATGTATTATCAATATGGCGAAAATCGTTATGCGCGGGATACCAGCATTACAAACGGAGAAGGTCTTGCTGTTTTTGAAAGCGATGAAAAACTTACAGGGGGTGTTTTTTTGATTTATTTAACAAATAAAAAAGCTTTTGAGTTTTTAATGACCGATGAAAGCATGTTTAGCCTCTCGGTAGATACCGCTGATATAATGGGTAGCATTGCTTTTACGGACAGTAAAGAAAATACGGCTTACTACGATTTTTTAAAGAAGTATAAATTCAATGAGTTTCAGATGCAGGTACTTGAAAAAAGACTGCACAAAAAAAGTACGAGGCAAGATTCTATCCCGATTCTGAGAAATTTGGTCTCGGTTTATCAAAAACAATTAATACAGTTTAAAAAACAAACTATTTCAAAAAACCCAAACGCTTTTGTTGCCCACTTAATTCAGGCCAGTATACCTGTTGAAGCTCCGGTAAATCTAACTTCTAAAGCTAGGGCAGTTTATTTAAAAAAACATTTTTTAGATAACATTAGCTTTAACGATGATAAGCTTGCTTACTCAAATGTGCTTTATATTAATTATACCACTTATATTAATGATTACGGTTTCCCTGAAACAGATTCGGTTATAGCCTGCTGCGATACTATTTTACAAAGAGCAGCTGCCTCTAAAGATATTTTTAAATGGAGTTTGTACTTTTTGGGCAACTCTTTTGAGCGTTCATCAGTTATGGGGCAGGATAGAATTTTTGTGCATTTAGTGGAAGGTTATTATAAAAAAGGCCGTAGTTGGTGGCTTACCGACGACCAACTAAAAAAGATTTATAGAAAAAGCGATGCCTTAAAAAGATTGTTTGTTGGCAATGTTTGCCCCGATTTTACAGCAACTGATAGTACAGGTAAAGATGTTGACTTACATCAGCAAATAACCAAAACTACCGTACTTTATTTTTGGAGCTATGATTGTAAACATTGTCTGGAAGAAACCCCTAATCTGGCAGCATGGATGAAAAAGCACCCCGAAGTAAACTTAATAACAGCTTGCCTTTTACCTGATGAAGACGAATGGAAGGAAAAACTAAAACAATTTAAGTTGCCCGGCACCCATCTTATTGATACTGAGCGAAAAGCAAATTATATGGAGACTTACAGCATTACAAGTACCCCCGAAATTTTTGTACTTAGTAAGGATAAAAAAATAATGGCCAAATACATTTCAGATACTAAGGAATTGGATGATTTTTTGAAGCCTAAAAATAATAAAAAATAGAAGGATTAGATTGCCGTTAAATTCGTGAAAATACTGTTCATTTTTTACATTAATCTTACATAAGACCTATTTTATACCTATAAATGCCTAATTAATCGGATTGGGAAATATTAACATCTTTATTTTTTTTTGATAAAAATATTGTTAGATTTGTAAAGCAAATTATTTATTATTAATTATTAATTAAAAGAAAACATGAACATTTATGTTAGAAACCTTAACTACAGCTTAAGAGAAGATGAGTTAGGTCAGTTATTTGGTGAGTTTGGTGAAGTATCTTCAGTTAAAATCATTAAAGACAAAATTACAGGGCGCGCAAAAGGATTTGGTTTTATTGAAATGCCAGATGACAATGCTGCTACTGAGGCTATCAACAAAATTAACGGTACTGATGTAAAAGGCAGGCCAATTCAAGTTGAAAAAGCTCAGCCACCAAAACCAAGAGACTAATATTTAAACTATATAGCGTTTCTAAACCCCTTTCTTAAACGAGAGGGGTTTTTTGTTTTTGTATGGTTTGTGAAAAGAATTATTCGGCAAGTAATTGAACAGCCATAGAGGCTAATAAGCCTGCACCTGTTTCAATAGCATCTTCATCTATATTAAAGGTAGAAGTGTGTACACCTGATGTTATGCCTTGTTTTTTATTACCTGTGCCTAATCTAAAAAAACAGGCGGGTACTTGTTGAGATATAAATGCAAAATCTTCAGCAGTCATGCGTAAAGGCAATTCAAAAACATTTTCTTTTCCTAAATAATTTGCCGCAACACTTTTTGCCGAGTTTGTAACGGTTTCATCATTCACTAAAAAAGGATAGCCACTTACAATTTTTACTTCTGCTTTTGCGTTTTTTTCTGCTGCAATTTTAGTTGCAATAGTTTTTATTTTTTCGTGTACTTGTTTGCGCCAAGTTTCATTCATGGTTCTAAAAGTACCATCAATGCTAACCTTTTCGGGTATCACATTGGTGGCACCATTCGCTACAATCTTGCCAAAAGCAAGTACGGTTGGTATATCAGTAATGGCATCATTTGGAAATTCTTTATTAAGTGCCAGTAAAATTTCTGAAGCAATTAAAATGGGGTTATTATATTCTTTAGGCATGGCGGCATGCCCTCCTTTGCCAATTATATCAATATAAATTTCATCGGTACTTGCCATATACATGCCGTTTCTAAAACCGGCTTGCCCGGCATCTAAATCAGTAAACACATGCAAAGCAACAGCGGCATCTACTTTAGGGTTTTGCAAAATGCCTTCTTTAATCATTAATGATGCACCACCCGGCAACACTTCTTCTCCAGGTTGGAAAATAATTTTTATAGTACCTTCAAAATCATCTTTCAAATCGTTTAGTATAAGTGCGGCACCTAATGCACAAGTGCTATGTACATCGTGTCCGCAGGCATGCATGATGCCTTCGTTAACTGATTTATAAGGCACTTCATTTTTCTCGGTAATAGGCAAAGCATCCATGTCGCCGCGTAGTAGCACACATTTTTTATTCGGATTTTTGCCTTTAATAAGGGCTACTATGCCTGTATTTACAATCCCAACTTCGTGCTCTATACGATGTTTAATAAGTTGTGTGCTAATGTAACGTGATGTTTCAATCTCTTTAAACGATAGTTCGGGGTAAGTGTGCAAGTGTCTGCGCACATCAACTAAGTAAGGGAAATAGTGCTTTGCTTTTTCTTTAATTTGTATGGTTAAATCTGCCATTTAAATTATTTCCAGAATAGCATTTTTATCCCCATTAAAACCATAAAGGCAGCAAATATTTTTTTAACCACGTTTTGGTCAAGTGATATAGCCACTTTAGCACCTATAAAACCGCCTAATAAAAACGAGCTTGCAATTATTAAAGCAATTTTCCAATCTACAAATCCTTTTTGATAGTAACTCATCACCGCAAAAATCCCGGTAGGCAATAGTAATATTGAAAGCGATGTGCCTTGCGCCATTTGCTGATTAAAACCTAAAAAATATATTAAAGCGGGCACTATAATGATGCCGCCGCCAACACCTACCAAGCCGCTTAAACAGCCCGCTGCTAAGCCAATGCAAAGCAGGATTAAAATTTCGTTCATAGATAATTTTTTATTTAGGTTGTCCATTAAAAATCGGTTGTGAGCGAAAAATAAATTACTCTTTTTTGAACAGTATAATTATCTAAGCCCCATGAAAAATCTAAACGCACAAAATAACCAAGTAATCGTGAGCGTAAACCAACACCATAGCCGGCAATAATAGGTTGCTTAGGCTCATTAATAACCACTTTAATAGGATTGTTATAAAACGAATACTGGTTGGTAGTATTTTCTTTACTAAAAGGGTTTGTGCCATACCAACACATGCCCAAATCAAAGAAAGGAATGATTTGAAAATTGTTTAAAATATCTGAACGTAAAGGATGGTTTGCTAAATATTTAAAAAGCGGTATCCGTAGTTCTGAATTTAAAACCACAAAATTATTTCCGTTTCGTGCATTTTGGTTAAAGCCACGCATGTTAGTAGCTATTGTTTGAAATCCATAACTCTCAGGGTGTTTTATTTGCTCTTGTCCGTTAAATTTAGGAGCTATTTGATTGTCAACTCCTCCTAAGTAATAACAAATTCTGTCTGTTCCCCATGAGCTTGCACCTGCCAAACGATTTGCCCAAATTATATCGCGATGTACTTTTAAATAATGCCTTATATCAAATCCGGCATTAATCATATCCTGACGAGTCCCTAAATTATGAATATTTATTCCGCGATAATATTCTCCAAATACTTTTAAACGCCAACCGTTATATAAGTTTAAACCTTTAGGGCGTGTATTATCAAACACATATTCCATTTTTAAGCCGGCCCAATTGTCGTACGTGTTTTGTTTTGCAAGCGAATAATCGTCTTGTGCAGTATAAAGTGTTTTATCGTTTCGGTAACTTATAGTTCCTTTAATGCTTGATACTTCGTTAATGGGGTATTTTAATTTATACTGTGCATCGTGTGTTAAAACTTTTACAACATATCCATTATCATTAACGGACGGTAGTGAAAGTCTATGTAACACTAATTGCTTATCCCATAATTTTTTTCTACGCTCAACACTTATAAAATATTCATTATTTAAATTAATTCCCATACGCATGCCGGCGCTTATACGATAATCTTCAAATAAATCGCTGGTAGCAATTTTTAAAAAACCATTAAGCCCTGGGTTTACATAATAACCTGTAAATTTTTGATATGTCTGATTCAAAAAAGAATTATCTAGCTGAGCAGTAACTTGATCAACCGAAAAATTTACATAATAATTTTCTTGTTTGGGTAATTGAAAACCATCTTTAGTTTGATTGCTTGTTGTTGTATTACTTTGGCCATTTATAGGGGCAATAGTGGTTTGTGGTTTTGATTTAGTATTATTTTTTGAGTTATTGTTTTTAAAAGAGTAATTATTTATATCAACAGCACCTGAATTATTTTCTTGAGCAGGGGTTGTTGTCTCTGTTTGATTATCAGAAGAATTAGCGGCCGCATTTTGTGCTTTTGCTTTGGCAGCATAGTTTTGTGCACGACGGAAATAGGTGTTCCGTAAATTATAATTTTTATCTACATCCTTTTTATTGATTTGATTAATGTACATGTACTGTAATCCATTAACATAAAAAATCTCAGCTACTTTATTAGCTTTTATGTTTACATCTTGCTCAAGTATGCTAGTTTTATTGTTTGAAATTGGATGCGAATTAAACACGTATCTATAATGCTCTGTAGTATCTACAAAAGATATAACACTATCCAACTTTGCAACAAACCTGTTTTTAATTCCGTTTTGGTCGCTTAGGTAAGTAAAGTATCCGTCATAAAAATCACTTGGTTGGCTTTCCTGAATGTTTTTAGAATCGGTTACTCTGTAAAGTAGTTTAGATTTTGTTTTACAATCGTATAAAAAAATGTTGTGAAATTTGGTTTGAGGAAACTCAAACTTATCATTATCACTTTCTTTAATTGTATCATGCGTGCGATTAGATGCAAATGCAATTTGATTTCCTTTATTGATAAAAGTTGGTGTTTCGTCATCCCAAATATCATTGGTTATTTGCTCAAGTCCACCGGCGTTTATTTGATAAATAAATAAATCGCTTTGCCCTTTTGCTTTTTTTACGGCAGTCATCACTAATTTTTTTCCATCCGGACTATAAGAAAATGCTTTCACTTTTTCTATACCTGTAATGGGTTTATCAACCATGTCTTTATCTTCAATGCTATAGGTGGTTAAATAAATTACCCCCTTTTTTTCGTGTACCATAGCAAATACTTTTCCGCTGGGGTGCCACGCCAGTAAAGGATATGTAAGGTCATTTAATCGTTCTACTTTTGGACCCCATTTAACAATGCGCTTTTCTTTTCCGGTGGTTAAATCTTTTAAATAAACGCGATGCTGACTCATTTCATTACGCGCATAAATAACCTGATTTCCATCAGGACTAATTTTTAATTGATAATAATCTCTGGTTGCTTTTGGCTTTAAAATAACAGGGTCTTGTGTAGGAAAAGTTTGCGTAGTATCTTTTTTCATGGCATTACGTGAACGCGCATCAATCCACTCATATAATAAACCTTGCGTGTTGTTGCCAACCACAAACATAAAAGCGTTCTCAACATTTCGAGAAACTTTGGTCATGTATAAAATATTTGCGATGCTCGATTCGCCATAGGTTTCAGCCACGTGTTGCCATAAGCCACGCCCTACTATAGCGGCGTCTTTATCGCTTAAGCGAGCTATCTTATAGTATCTATCAAATATAACCCCATCGCTTACAATGTTGTCAACGTTGGTATCCCAACCTTCAGAGAGATAAGCTATCAAACCCTTTTTGTACCAATCAGGAATAATTAAAAAAGTTGAATTGAACATAGTTTTTACGGCACCTCCTCCGTATAACACTTCATTAACAAGTGTTTCAGCAATTCCTGCACGAATTTGACGATCTAAATCAGCCAAGTTCCCATTAAAATAAACGCTCAGTTTTGTTCCTACAGTTTTTGAAGTACCGCCTGTATTACTTACCAAATCGGTAGATAAACCCAAGTTGGTTTGTCTAAAATCACCTTGATTGCTGTAAACCAGTATTTGAAATTTTGTACTGCTTTGGTAATCTATTTTTTTTTGTAAATCTTTTAAATGATAATCTGCCCGAAGGGAAACGTATCTGGCTATATCGCGACAGCCCTCGTAAAAATAAACCTGATAATTATCAAAATTGTAATATGTCCAATAAAAAGGTTGATACTGCACTCTGCTTTTACCAAATTCTTGCTGTGAACCATAATAAAATTGACCGTAAAAAAACGCAGGAAATAAAATGACAGTTAAGAGTATATAGTTCTTTATAAAACGCATATGGTAAAGGGTAAAAGTAGTAATTTTTTAACCTAAAAAGCTTAAAAAATGTTAGAACTAGGTTAAAATTTAGAGAAAGATAATCTTACTAAAAAAGTTAACTTTGCAACACCATGAGCGATAAGATTAATCACGAGTGCGGTATTGTACTCATCCGCCTTTTAAAACCTCTACCTTATTACCGAAAAAAATATGGCTCGGCTCGTTTCGGACTGCACAAGCTTTATTTGGTAATGGAAAAAATGATAAACCGTGGGCAAGATGGAGCGGGTGTTGCTACTATTAAGTTAGATACAGCCCCTGGTACGCAGTATATAGATAGGCTTCGTTCAGTGCGCACACGCGCCACCCTTGACATTTTTACTCAGATACACGATAAGTTTAATGATGCAAAAAAGCAATCTCCTGAAGAGTATAACGAAGTAGATTGGCAGAAAAAAAACCTTCCGTTTTTGGGCGAGTTGTTGTTAGGTCATTTACGTTATGGCACATTTGGAAAAAATAATATTGAAAGTTGCCATCCGTTTTTACGGCAGAATAATTGGAAAACACGTAACCTGGTTGTTGCGGGAAACTTTAATTTAACCAATGTTGATGAGCTTTTTGAACATTTGGTAGAGCTTGGTCAGCATCCACGCGAAAAAGCGGATACGGTTACTGTGATGGAAAAAATAGGCCATTTTTTAGAAGTAGAAAACGATAAATTATTTCGCATATACAAAGCGCAAGGCTACAATAATGCTGAAATTTCTGACCTTATTGCAAAAAATTTAGATGTAGCTGCCATCCTTACTGAAGCCAGTAAACGTTGGGATGGAGGATATGTTATAGGCGGGTTAATTGGGCACGGAGATGCTTTTGTGTTGCGCGACCCAAATGGCATTCGACCTGCTTTTTATTATCATGATGATGAAATTGCTGTGGTTTGTTCAGAGCGCCCCATCATTCAAACAGTATTTGACATTAAAATAGATGATGTAAAAGAAGTTAAACCAGGATATGCCGTTATTATTAAAAAAGATGGTACGGTAACTGAGGAACAAATAAATGAACCTCAAAAAAAATTAGCCTGTTCTTTCGAGCGTATTTATTTTTCTCGTGGTAACGATGCGGGTATATATTCAGAACGTCATAGCCTTGGTTCTAATATGGTAGAACCTGTTTTAAAAGCCATTAATGGAGACTTGGTAAATACTGTTTTTAGTTACATTCCTAACACAGCCGAGGTTGCTTTTGGTGGTTTGGTAGATGGCATGCGTGACCATTTAAACAAAGAGAAAACAAAAAAACTTACTACCGATAAAAATTTATCACCTAAAGAAATTAATGATTTACTAAACGTGCATCCACGTATAGAAAAAATTGTTTTAAAAGATGCTAAGCAACGTACTTTTATTACTGATGATGCTCATCGCGATGATTTAGTGAGTTTGGTTTATGACATTACGTATGGCATAATTCGTAAAGGAGTTGATACATTAGTAGTAATGGATGACTCAATAGTTAGAGGAACCACGCTAAAACAAAGTATACTAAAAATATTAGATAGGCTTGAGCCTAAGAAAATAGTAGTGGTTTCATCGGCTCCACAAATTCGTTTTCCTGATTGTTATGGCATTGATATGGCTGTGCTGAATAAATTTATTGCCTTTGAAGCTGCTATCTCTTTATTGAAAGAACGTGGTAAAGAAAATGTAATAGAGCAAGTTTATGAAAAAGCAAAAGCACAATTGGCACTGGCTAAAGAAGAGCAGGTTAATGTGGTAAAAGAAATTTATAGCTCGTTTACAGCACAAGAAGTATCAGATAAAATTGCTCAGCTATTAAAACCAAAAGAGTTAAAAGCAGAACTTCAAATTATTTACCAATCTATAGAGGGCTTACATAGTTCTTGTCCTAACAACCTAGGTGATTGGTATTTTACTGGTAATTATCCGACACCTGGTGGTAACAAAGTAGCTAATAAAGCCTTTGTACATTTTATGGAAGGCAAACTTATTAGAGCCTATTAAAATTATATGCAGGCTGTAATTTATTACATAGCACTCCCTTTTCTGTATTTAATTTCTCTCCTTCCTTTTTGGTTTATGTATCGGGTGTCCGATTTGTTTTTTGTAATCATGTATTATGTATTAGGTTATCGAAAAAAAGTTGTGATGGAAAACCTACGCAACTCTTTTCCTGAAAAAACAGAAGAAGAGCTAAAAAAACTGTGCATAGATTTTTACAGATATTTATGCGATTTGTTTTTAGAAACCTTTAAAACCCTTACTGTATCTAAAAAAACCATGCTTGCTCATTGTAAAATGAATGAAGATGCGCAAAAACTTTTCGATTCATATTACAATCAGCAAAAGAGTATCATTATAGTAATGGGGCATTTTGGTAATTGGGAGTGGGCAGGTGCTGTGTTTGATAATAGTAAGCATCAGTTATATGTAATTTACCATCAGTTGCATAACACCTATTTTAACAATCTGGTTATAAAAATGCGAACTCGTTTGGGTACAAAACTTATTGAAATGAAAAGTACTTTACGTGATATGGTTACTAATCGTAAAGAAATAACCGCTACTGCTTTTATTGCCGACCAAACTCCATTTCCTGAAAATGCTTATTGGACAAGGTTTTTAAACCAAGATACGCCTGTGTTTACGGGTACCGAAAAAATCTCGCAAAAGTTTAACTATCCGGTTATATACGTGAGTATAAAAAGATGGAAGCGCGGTCATTATGAAATTTTTGCCGAATTACTTTTTGATAACCCAAAGGAAACCAAAGAGGGAGAAATATCAGAAACACATACACGTAGGTTGGAAAAAGACATTATAAAACAGCCCGAAATATGGCTATGGAGCCATCGCCGTTGGAAGCACAAAAGAAAAGCTAATTAAGTTTAGTGACTTCCTAAAACAGAAAGTAGTTTATCAATCTGACTGTTCCATAAAAGTGTTGATGAATGCTTATCCTCAGGGGTATCGGCAAAATCAGCTACAATTAAAGAAATATCATTAGTTAAATCATCGCGCTCAATTCTAAATTCAAAATAGGTGTTATCGTTTTTATCTAACCATTGGTAACGCACTACACTTTCTTCAATAAATTTAATTAAACGTGCATTTTGTAAGTTCTCATCCCATTGAAAAGAATATACATTATCTCTGATATTTACATCATCGCAAAACCACTCAGATAGACCGCTTGGTGTAGTTAAAAATTCAAATAAAATAGGGGTTGAGGTGTGAATGATATATTCTAATTCATATTTCCCCGGAGGATCCGGAATATGTTTTTCAGTTTTTTCTACCGTATTTTTTTTAGCCGGCTGAAAAATCGGTTTTAAGTTTTTATCAGACGCTGATTTTACAACAGCTACTTTTGATGGTTTAGCAATTTTAGCAGGCTTTTCTGCTTTTTGTTTTTTTACAACAACTGCTTTTGCAACAGGTTTAGTAATTTTTTTTGCCGGAGCTGCTTTTTTAACTGCTTTGGTTACTTTCTTTTTTGCAACCGGTTTAGCTACTTTTTTCTTAGCAACAACCTTCTTTTTAACAACAACTTTTTTCGCTGCTTTAGGTTTCAATTTTTTAGCAGCAGGTTTTTTAGAGGCTATTTTTTTAACAACTTTACTTTTTTTAGCGGCAGATTTAGAAGATTTGGAATTGCCCGTTTTTTTCTTTGAAACGACCTTTTTAATCGTTTTTTTGCTTGTTTTTTTCGACATAATTGAAAATTTATAAAAATCTTAATTCGTTGCAATATAAAACAATTTTTTTATCTGCCAACAAATTATGTACTTTCTTTAACTTAAATTAGGGTTAAAATTTCATCGGCTATAGCGCTGTTATTTTGTAAACGAGGCACTTTGTATTGTCCACCCAGCTTGTTTTTACTGCTTAACCATTTGTAAAAAGTTCCTTTGGGTAAATTCTTTACCTCAGGCAGCTTTATTACATAATTATTGTAACGTTTTGCCTCATAATCCGAGTTAATTTGCTTTAAGGTTTTATCAAGCACTTCGGTAAAAAAATCCAGGTTATTGGGCTCTTTTTCAAACTCTATCAGCCATTGGTGTTTGCCTTGGTTTTCATCTGTAAATAAGGGCGATACGGTATATTCGTTTATTTGCGCGTGGGTTTTTTCGCAAGCAATTTTTAAGGCTTGTTCGGCATTATGTATCATCAACTCTTCGCCAAAAACGTTTATGTAATGCTTGGTTCGACCGGTAATTATAAATCTATACGGACTTAGAGACGTAAACTGTATAGTATCTCCCAAGCGATAACGCCATAAACCCGCATTGGTGGTTATAACTACTTCATAAACGGTTTGTGTATCTACTTCTGCGATATGATAAACCTTTGGGTTTACTTTATTTATTTCTTGTTGGGGTATAAATTCATAAAAAATGCCGTAATCCAGCATTAATAACATTTCCTCGCTATTTGGCTGGTCTTGCAGGCCAATAAACCCTTCGGAAGCGTTGTAAATCTGCATATATTTTACCCCGCTATCTGCAAACAGCTTTTTAAACTGATTTTGATAGGGTGTAAAACTTACTCCCCCATGAAAATAAACCTCTAGATTAGGCCAAATTTCTTTTATAGATGTGGCGTTTTTGTATTGTAGTATCCTTCGAGTTAAAACTAGCATCCACGAAGGGACTCCGGCCATGCTGGTCACATTTTCCTGCATGGTGGCACGCGCCATTTTATCAAGTTTTTCGTCCCAATTATCCAACAAGGCAATCTCTAACTCTGGCGCCCTAAAATACTCGGCCCAAACCGGCAAATTTTGTATAACAATGGCACTTACATCGCCATGGTAAGACTCATAACTACCCGTATATTGTGTTTGATGGCTGCCGCCAAGTGCCAGGTTTTTGCCCGTAAAAAGCTCAGTATCAGGGTTGTTTACACAATGTAGTGTAACCATATCTCTGCCTCCTTTGTAATGACAACCATCTAAACTTTCTTTACTTACAGGCAAAAATTTGCTTTTATCAGTGGTGCCGCTGCTTTTGGCAAACCATTTAATGTCGCTATTCCATAAAATATTTTGCTCGCCACGCCTAACTCGCTCAACAAAAGGCTTTAGTGTTTCATAATCCTGTAAAGGAATTTGTTCTTTAAAATCCGGGTAACAAGAAATGGATGAAAAATGATGTTTTTTGCCAAATTCGGTGTCCCGACCTGCCTTAATTAATTTTCTCTGCCACTCATCTTGTACATCTTGCGGATATTTCATAAACAACTCTATTTGGTGCATGCGTTTTTTCATGAACCAGCTTGCTATAGAGTTTATTAAGGCCATTTTTTGGTTGACAAATATAATGTTAAAAAACACCTCATCTAAGGCAAAAAGGCGTTCATCTAATATAATTTAACCCTTGGGTAACATAATTTTGATTTGATTTTTTATTGCCATACTTTTGCGGCCTTAATTACGTTCTTTTATTGATTTTATATTATTATATAATAGATGAGACAGCTAAAAATAACCAAATCAATTACCAACCGCGAGAGTGCATCTCTCGACAAGTACTTACAAGAAATAGGTCGCGAAGAGCTTATAACGGCTGAAGAAGAAGTTCAGTTAGCCAAAAAGATACGTGATGGAGACCAAAATGCCCTTGAAAAACTTACCCGTGCTAACTTACGTTTCGTTGTATCTGTAGCTAAACAGTACCAAAATCAAGGTTTAAGTTTACCCGATTTAATTAATGAAGGAAATTTAGGTTTGATTAAAGCTGCTAAACGTTTTGATGAAACACGTGGTTTTAAATTTATATCGTACGCTGTATGGTGGATTCGCCAAAGTATTTTACAAGCTTTAGCTGAACAAAGTCGTATTGTACGTTTGCCACTTAATCAAGTTGGGTCGTTAAATAAAATTAATAAGGCATATTCTAAATTAGAGCAGGAGTTTGAGCGTGAGCCAAGCCCTGAAGAATTAGCTAAAATTTTAGATTTACCTGAAGATAAAATTACAGATACTATGAAAGTATCTGGTCGCCATGTATCTATGGATGCTCCTTTTCAACAAGGCGAAGAAGGTTCGTTGGTAGATGTGTTGGTAAACCATGATTCGCCCCGTGCTGATGGGCAATTAATGAACGAATCTCTTTCTAAAGAAATTGACCGTGCATTATCAACCCTTACTGAGCGTGAACGTGATGTAATAAAATTATTTTTCGGCATAGGCATTCCGCATGGATTAACCCTGGAAGAAATAGGTGCTAAATTTGACCTTACTCGCGAGCGTGTGCGTCAAATAAAAGAAAAGGCGGTACGCCGTTTACGTCACAGCAGCCGAAGCAAATTATTGCAACAATATTTAGGCTAAACATTTAACGAAAAACCGTCTGTATACCACAGGCGGTTTTTTTATTCTGTCTATTGTAATTAGTAAATCAAAAATTTAAACAACAAAAAATATAACAATGAGTGCAGGTACATTAGAAAAAGTAAACGCAGGTTATCAGGAGCAATTAAATGATTGGATTGAACAAGAAAAAGCAACCATTGATTTAATTAGTACCATTGGCAAATTATGGTTTGAAAAATCTATTGAGTTGGTTTTGTTTCGTAACCAGTTGGTGGACCGCAGTGCAAGTGAAATTATGAAACTGCACATGTATGCCAAAGACATCGTAAAAAAACCTATCACAGTAAAAGATACTGTTTTATTGGCACATGAAATATATAATGCTCCAAGCATTTGTGCTTCTAAAATTGATATTGGTAAATTGGCATTTGAGTGGTATCACGAAAAAGACAGGCATAAATCTGCTACCGATTTTATCAACCATAAACTAAAAGATTTTACTTCAGAAAAACATAGCATTACACCTAAAGATGTAGTGTTGTTTGGTTTTGGTCGTATAGGTCGTTTAGCTGCCCGCGAAATTATTGCCCAAGCGGGTAAAGGCGAGCAATTACGTTTACGTGCAATTGTTACACGTGGTAACAGTGCAGCAGAAATTGTAAAGCGTGCCGATTTATTGCGCACCGATTCTGTACACGGTCCTTTTCCGGGAACTGTAATTGAAGATGTAGCAAATAGTGCTTTAATTATTAACGGACATACAGTACACATGATTGATGCTAAAAACCCGGAAGATGTTGATTATACATCTTACGGAATTAATGATGCATTATTGATTGACAACACGGGTGTATTTAGAGATAAAGCCGAATTAAGCAGACACTTAAAAGCAAAAGGAGTTGGTAAAGTTTTACTTACTGCACCGGCTAAAGATATTCCTAATGTAGTGTATGGTGTAAACCATGAAAGCATTGATATAAAAGCTGACAACATTTTCTCGGCAGCATCGTGTACAACAAATGCTATTATGCCAATTTTATATGTGGTTGATAAAGAACTTGGCGTGCAACGTGGACACATTGAAACAGTACACTCATACACCAATGACCAAAACTTACTGGATAACTATCATAAAAAATATCGTCGTGGCAGAAGCGCCGCATTAAATATGGTTATTACCGAAACAGGTGCTGAAAGTGCTTTAAAAAAAGTGTTACCTCAACTATCAGGTAAATTTACTGCTAACTCGGTACGTGTACCAACGCCAAACGTATCATTAGCTATCTTAAACATTTCTATCAATAAAGAAGTAACTAAAGATGAGGTTAATGAGTTAATGAAAAAATACGCTTTGGAAGGAAATTTGGTGGAGCAAATACAATATGCGTTTTCTAACGAATTAGTTTCTACCGATGTTATTGGTAATCCTTGTCCATCGGTATTTGATAGTCAGGCAACTATTGTATCTCCTGATAAAAAGAACATTGTGTTATATGTATGGTATGATAACGAATATGGTTATACACGTCAGGTTATTCGCTTTGCTAAACAATTAGCCGAAGTAAAGAGAATGGTTTACTATTAGTAATTATTAACTTACCAATTGCAAAACTCCTGCTACTAAATAGCGGGAGTTTTTATTTAAAATCGTTTTAAAAGCGTAAATTTGTGCTATAATTAATTAAAAAATGGAAAACTTTAAAAGAACAAACATTGATCAGTTTCTGGATACTTCAGAAGCTACGAAATCAAAATCATTATTAAGTTCAGCTTTTGGCTGGATGTTTTTAGCACTAGGTATCTCGGCGGCTTTTTCTGTACTATTTGGTTTTAACGAATCATTAATCGCTTATTTGTACAATGTAAGTGAAGATGGCAGAGCAAGTTTATCTATCTTAGGTTGGGCGGTTATGCTTGCACCATTAGGATTTGTATTAGCCATGTCTTTTGGATGGCAAAAATTTTCTTTCCCGGTTTTGTTAAGCTTATTTATTGCTTATAGCGCCATTAATGGCATTAGCTTAAGCTTTATTTTTATGGCCTATAAAATAGGAACCATTTATAAAGTGTTTGCATCAACAGCTGTGTTGTTTGGTGTAATGGCTTTATTAGGCGCAACTACTAAAACTGACCTAACTAAAATGGGTTCGTTTTTAATGATGGCTCTTTTTGGGATGATTATTGCTTCATTAATCAATTACTTTACTAAAAGCCCGATGATGGATTACATTATCAGCATTGTTGGTGTAATTGTATTTACTGGCTTAACAGCGTATGATGTGCAAAAAATCAAAAATATGGATGCTGAATTTTCTGGCGAAGGCAGAGCTAAAATAGGTTTAATGGGAGCGTTATCTCTTTACTTAGACTTTATTAATTTGTTTTTAATGTTGCTTCGCTTATTCGGTAGAAGAGATTAAATCAAATAAATCTTAAACAAAAAGCCCTTCGCAGAAATGTTGAAGGGTTTTTTATTTACTATGGTATGGTAAAATTAATTTGGGTTGAAACAGTTGTTGTGCCTTGAGAAGATAAAGTAAATGTAGTTGGGGTAACGGGGCTGTTTATCCAATCGCCACTATTAAAAGTACCATTACCATCTGCATCATAAAGTGCGTATAAATAATAAGCACCAGGGTGCAGGTAATTAAACGTATAGCTAAAATCGTTGTCAGCCAATATCACATAGCGCGAACGATGCGTTAAATCAACTGTAGCACCATTAACAAGTGGCTTTGTAGTAATTACTAAAAAAGTTTTTTTACCTGCAACAGGAATATGTGTGGCATCATACGAATAAGAAGCTTTTGCTTTACCTAAATAAGGCTGCATGTTTTCGGGATATGGGTCTCCACCAAGCTGATAATAAATGGCTTCGGTTACTCCTACAAATGTGGTGGAAAAATCTTTAGTCATTGTTTTTTTAGGGAAACCAAAATTACTAACGGCAGGTGCACAAGCTGTAGTATCTTGTAGCTTGGCCAGCCAAGCCATGTGTGGCGTAGTGGTGGTTTGTGTGTTGCTTTTATTGGTATACGATTTAATAATCAAACTATCTTGTTTAAAAACAACTTCGGTATAAGCTCTGTTTTTACCTTTAATAATTTCAGAAAAGCGGTAGTAAGATTGTGTACTTTGTTCTGATACACTATCAGCTAAAAAATAAGCTTCTCTATCCATGCCGTTAAACTGTCCGCCATTTCTAAAAGCTACTTTGTATTGGTTGTTATAATAGGCTATAAAAAACGACATGTTTATGCTGTTCAAAGTATCTAATTCATTTTTTGAAGAGATTTGATTTTCCGATATAGGCCTAAAATCTACAATCCATTCAGGATAGTTGCCTAACTGTGATGTTGATGTAACAGGGCCATTCCAAATGCCTTTTATTTTATTCAGCAAATTATAGCCTAATACACTTTGTACGGGTGGCGGGTTATTATTGTTGTTAGTATTTGAATTGTTTGTGGTTGATTTATTGTTTTTACAGCTTACGGCTATAAGTAAACTAAACAAAGCAAGGGAAATATATTTTTTCATGTGAACAATTTTACTAGTAAAGGTAGTTTTATTTCATAAAAAAGCCTCTCATTTTTGGTGAGAGGCTTTAGTTTTATAGAAATTCAAATCTTAGTTAGTTAACGATTTAAAATCTGCATTATCTCTCCATTTTAAAAATTCGCAATCATCTTTAGCCATAGCTTTTAATGAAGCGTCTTTTTCAATAGCGGTTTTTAAGAAAGCTAATCCGCCTGTAGCATCACCTTTACGTGAAGAAGCAATTGCTTTTAAATAGAAACTCATAGCCATATCTTTTTCGTTGCTTGCATCAATAGTACCGGCAACACTTTCAGGGTTACCATTTAATAATTGAGCTAAAGCTAAGTTAAAGCCTTTGTAGTTTCCAAAATTAGTAACTGCATCAGTATATTTACCATCGCGTATATTTAAAATTCCTTTGTTATAGTTAACCTCATCACCAGCACCGGCAGCTTTGTTATAATAATCCATAGCTGTTTTGCGGTCGCCTTGTTTAGAGTAAATGATACCGGTGTTGTTCATTACAATAGCGTTACCGTTTGCGTTTTTAGAAGCACGATCAAAAGCTGCTTTTGCATCATCAACTTTGTTATTCATTAAATAAGCTACACCTAAGTTGTTGCTTGATCTCCAATCAGTACCGTATTGTTTTTCAGCAGCTTGGTAAATGCTTAATTTAGTGTTTAAGTCGTTAGTTAAAGTAGCACCGTATAATAATTCTTCGATATTTAAAGAATCAGGGTGTGTAGTAGCTAAACGAGAAATCATTTCATCCGTACGAGATTTTTTATCAACCATAATGGTTATTTCAGCACGACGTAATTTTGGTAAAATTTGCTCAGCTAACTCTTTATAAGTAGCCGCTAAGTTTTTAATTTCTTTACGACGTTGCTCAGGGTCAGAGTACATTGTAAGTACACGTAAAACCAAGTCTTTATCTTTCATGTTTGAAGCTTGCATAGCAGCTTTAAAACCTTCCCAGTCTTCGCGAGTAGTAATAGTTTTGTACTGATCTTTTGTTTTACCAAAAGTTATTTTTTTGTTTTCGTGTTTTTTAAATGTACCAACCATTGCATCGGTAGCTGTTTTAGCGCGGTCCTGAGCTAAATGCTCGTTTTTATCAGTTTCTCCATCTGGTGATGCGTAAGCAGAAACATCAATGCCTTTAAATTCATACCACATGTTGCTCAAATTATCCATAATGAATTTAGAAACGGTTTTCATTTCTTCCGATTTCATTTCTGCAGGACGAACAGTAGATTGATTGATTACATAATAAATATGAGTAACCTGATTCATAGGAGTTGTTTTTACAAAAGCATCTTTTGCAAAAATTCCTTTCTCATCGTTACGAACTAAAAGTGGCGTGATGATGGTTCCATCAGCAATTGGCACACCTTTAAATTCTTTTTCTTTCTTTTTTACGGCACCTTTTGCACGAATTTCAAGTTTAGCATTTTTCATGCCCGGCTCATAAGATGTGCTGAATGCTTTAGTATATGTACCCCCTTTATCAAAAGGAATTTTTTGACCGTTACCCACTGCTTTTTCACCTAATAAAACAATTGGCTCAAGGGCTTTTTCGCCTCCTCCGTTAAATACAATAACCGGAGTTATAGTAACTGTGGCCTTTTTTGCAAAAACTTTAGCAGGATATTTCCCTGAAATAGTAAAAGCCACACTGTCAGCCTTCTCTTCTAAAGGTTTTGGCGTAACATCGTGCGTAATTAGGTCTTGTTTTTTAACCATTTTACCCAATCCATCGCAAGACGTAAGTAAAATTGCCGAGCCAGCGATAACCGATAATAATTTAATTGTATTATTTTGCATGTTTTATTGTTTTAATAAGAGTTTCTTTCAAGACGCAATAATAAACATACTTTCTAAAATAAAAAAATTAAACTTTATATGGATTTAAAGCTGAAAAACGAAGAATTGGGCAGAAAAACGCTGGAAGAATTTAAAAATGCTAAAAAAATTCCGCTTGTTGTAGTATTAGATAATGTAAGAAGTTTGCATAATGTGGGTTCGGTTTT
>Ga0209622_1000009_pt1 | contig 22014 bp, 23 predicted proteins | sample TexAe_OM3H0_M2_FD_187943 | JGI IMG/M metagenome (GOLD analysis project Ga0209622, IMG submission 187943) | Forest soil microbial communities from Davy Crockett National Forest, Groveton, Texas, USA - Texas A ecozone_OM3H0_M2 (SPAdes) (version 2) | ecosystem: Environmental > Terrestrial > Soil >...
TTTGTATCTTTGCGCCGTTGAAATTATACCATTAGCTGTTTTTGTTAAAGTAATTGTAAATAGCTGATTGCTAAAAGGCTAACATAAATTTAAAGTATGGCAGTTAAAAAAAAGGCTATAAAAAAAGGTAAAATTACCGGTAAGAAAAGCAAGAAAACAGCCCATAAGGCATCAAAGCCCGCTGCTAAAAAAGCAACGACTAAAGCTAAAAAAAATACGACCAAAAAAATTGTTTCCAAAAAAAAGAAGCCGGTTGCAGTTAAAAAAAGCACTTCTAAAAAGCCACTTAAAAAAAACGTTAAGCCTGCAAAAAAAGCACTTGTAAAAAAAATAGCCCTTAAAAAAGCAGAGAAAGCTGTTTTACCTAAACCGATAAAAGAGCCTAAAATTGTTATTCCGCAAACCCCACCTCAGGTTGTTTATCCCGATAAAAATGCTGTAAAAGCCAGAGTAAGAACTCTTTTAATTTCTCAGCCAAAACCTGAGAGTGAAAAAAACCCATACTTAGAATTAGCTCGCAGATTAAATATTAAGGTTGATTTTAGACACTTTATTAAAATAGAAGGTATAACTTCAAAAGAATTCAGACAACAACGTATAAATTTAACCGAACATAATGCGGTTATACTTACTAGCAGGAATGCAGTTGACCATTTTTTTAGAGTATGTGGCGAAATGCGCTATAATGTTCCAGAAACTACTAAATATTTTTGTTTGAACGAGGCAACAGCTTATTACTTGCAAAAGTATATCCAGTACCGTAAACGAAAAATATTTTTTGGAAACGGAACTATCTCTGATTTAGCTGAATCACTACGTAAAAATAAAGAAGAACATTTTTTACTTCCGGTGGCTGATGTACACCGCGAAGAAAAAATAATTGATGTGCTTGATTTATTGAAACTGCGATACAAAAAAGCGGTTATTTATCGTACCATTAGTGCAGATTTAAGCGATTTAAAAGGACAGCTTAATTATGATGTGCTAGTGTTTTTTACTCCTGCCGGAATTAAATCTTTAGCTAAAAATTTCCCTAATTTTAAGCAAGGAGAAACTCGCATTGCTGCATTTGGTGCAGCAACAGCCGAGGCTTTACGCGCCCAAAAATTACGCATCGATATAGCTGCACCAAATCCACAAACACCAAGCATGATGATGGCTTTAGAAAACTACATTCGAGACGTAAACAAACGCTAAGTTTTAATGCGCTTTACTTTTAAAAAAGAAGAGCGACTTTATGGGCACGCTGCCCTTGAAAATGTTTACGAAAACGGTAAACATTTACACGGCAATAACATTAAAATTCTTTTTATCGAAGTGCCTCCAAGCACTTATCCGGCTTGTCGTGTAGTATTTTCTGTTCCAAAACGAAATTTCAAAAAAGCTGTTGACCGTAATCTTATCAAACGCAGAATGCGTGAGGTTTACCGTAACCATAAGCATTTATTGTATCAACATCTTGCCGAAAAGCATAAGAGCATACACATTTACCTTATATACGGCTCTAAACAAATCATTCCTTTTGATGAGTTAAAGGAAAACATAGTGCAAGCTCTGCAATTGCTGGCTAATAGAGTAAATTAAATATAAATCTTACCTTTATGGCAAGTAATTTTTATCATGATTAAAAGGCGTAAATTATTTTTAGCAATAGGGCTTCCGGTTATTATTTCTGTAAGCATTATTTCGGCTGCATTTACCGAAGATTTATTTGAAGTGGCTAAAAACTTAGACATTTTTACTTCGCTTTTTAAAGAGGTAAATTTATATTATGTAGATGATACTAAACCCGGGGAACTTATAAAAACGGCATCTGATGCTATGTTACAGTCGCTAGACCCATACACTGAATATTATACTGAAAATGATATCGAAGACTATAAAATAGTAACTACCGGACAGTATGGCGGTATTGGTGCTGCTGTACGCGAAATAAAAGATAAAGTACTTATTACCGAACCTTACGAAAATTCTCCGGCATTAAAATCGGGGATAAAAGCAGGCGATGTTATTTTACAAATAAATGATATTGCTGTAAAAGGTAAAACATCGGATGAGATAAGTAAACTAATGAAAGGTCAATCAGGTACATCTGTTAAACTTTTAATAGAAAGACCAGGAACTATAAAACCAATAGAATTTAATATTATAAGAGAAGACATTAAAGTAAAAGATGTGCCTTATTTTGGTATGATAGATAAAGAAATTGGCTACATAAAGCTTACCGGATTTACACCAACTGCTGCTGCAGAAGTTAAGGCAGCATTTCTTAAACTTAAAAATGAAAATAATTGCAAGGCACTTATACTTGATTTGCGCGATAACCCGGGTGGATTGCTTACGCAAGCGGTTGATATTGTAAATTTATTTGTAGAAAAAGGAACCGATGTGGCGGTTACTAAAGGTCGTGCTAAAGAGTGGACACAGGCTTTTAAAACAGTAAATAACCCTATTGATTTAACAATGCCTTTGGCAGTTGTGGTTGATAGAAATTCGGCTTCGGCATCAGAAATTGTTTCAGGCTCGCTCCAGGATTTAGATAGAGCCATAATCATCGGTCAGCGCACTTATGGCAAAGGTCTTGTACAACAAACCAAACCACTTATTTATAATGCTCAACTAAAAGTTACTGTGGCAAAATATTATATCCCAAGTGGAAGATGTATTCAAGCTTTAGATTACTCACATCGTAATAAAGATGGAAGTGTTGATCATGTCCCTGATTCGCTTATCACAGCATTTAAAACCCGTAACGGACGAATTGTGTATGATGGTGCCGGCGTGTTGCCTGATGTGCAAACTGAGCCGCAAACCATGAGCGAAATTACATACGAATTAATTGCTAAAAACTTAATTTTTGATTATGTAACCCAATATATAATTAAAAACCCAAAATTAAACGGAGATGCACAAACCTTTACCATTACTGATAATGATTATAATGATTTTGCAGCCTTTCTTAAAGACAAAGATTATAATTACAAAACCAACAGCGAAGAAGACTTAGAATCGTTAAGAAGAAGTGCTGAAAGCGATAAGTATTTTACAGATATAGAAAACGAGTTTAATCAATTGCAGAAAAAATTAATGGACAGAAAAAAAGATGACCTGCAAAAATTTAAACCCGAAATAAAACGTATGATAGAAGACGAAATTGTTTCTCGCTTTTATTATTTAAGTGGTAGGGTTGCGGCCTCTATAAAATGGGATACAGATGTGCAGACAGCAATTAGCACCTTAAGCAATGCTGATAAAACAAAAAGTATTTTAACTACTATACAAAAAGCAACTAAACCTTTTAATCAAAATAAAAAGTTTTAGTGAAAAAAACAGGTTTGTTTTTCGGTTCGTTTAACCCCATACATATTGGGCACCTGGCTTTGGCAAACTACATGGTTTCTTTTACCGATTTGGATGAGGTTTGGTTTGTTATTTCACCCCACAATCCATTAAAAGAAAAACAAAGTCTACTGGCACAAAACCATCGTTTGTACATGGTAAAACTGGCTGTAGAAAACCATTCTAAGTTTAAAGCCAGCGATATTGAGTTCAAACTTTCGCAACCATCTTATACAATAAACACGCTTACCTATTTAAAAGAAAAGTATCCGAAGAAAAATTTCGGCCTCATTATGGGCATGGATAACCTACAAAATTTCCATAAATGGAAAAACTATGAGCAGATTTTAAATAAGCATTCAATTTACGTATATCCACGCCAACATAGTCATGCAGGCTCTTTTATAAACCATCCCAACATAAAAATAACGGAAGCGCCAGTAATGGAAATCTCTTCTTCTTTTATCCGTAAAGCCATTCTCGATAAAAAAGATGTGAGTTGTTTTATGCCTGAAAAAGTGGCCGCTTACGTTAGTGAGATGAATTTTTATAAGAAGTAAATTTTATGTCTTAAATTGTTATTTTTGCGCCCATGAGCAATCAAGAAGATTTATTTAAAAACCTTATATCTCATTGTAAAGAGTATGGGTTTATTTTTCAGAGTAGTGAAATTTACGATGGACTAAGTGCCGTATATGATTATGGACAAAATGGTATTTTGCTAAAAAACAATATTCGCCAATACTGGTGGCAAAGTATGGTGCAGTTAAACGAAAATATTGTGGGCATTGATGCCGCTATTTTTATGCACCCAACAACCTGGAAAGCAAGTGGACACGTAGATGCCTTTAGCGACCCGTTAATTGATAATAAAGACAGTAAAAAACGTTACCGTGCCGATGTGTTGATTGAAGAACATGTGGCTAAAATTGAAGCTAAAATTGAAAAAGAGGTTGAAAAAGCAGCTAAACGTTTTGAGGGCTTTGATGAAAAAATGTTTCGTAGTACTAATGCCCGCGTGTTAGAATATCAAAAAAATGTTGATGACATAAATGCACGCTTTAAAAAAGCATTAAACGAAAATGATTTAGCCGAAGTAAAACAAATTATAGTTGATAGTGAAATTGTTTGTGCTGTTAGCGGAAGCAAAAACTGGACTGATGTTCGCCAGTTTAATTTAATGTTTTCTACTCAACTTGGTTCTGTGGCTGGGGATAGCGATACTATTTACCTTCGTCCGGAAACGGCGCAAGGGATATTTGTAAACTTTTTAAATGTGCAAAAAACCGGGCGTATGAAAATTCCGTTTGGTATTGCGCAAACAGGTAAGGCTTTCCGTAACGAAATTGTTGCTCGTCAGTTTATTTTCCGCATGCGCGAGTTTGAACAAATGGAAATGCAATTTTTTATTCGCCCCGGCACGCAAAAAGAGTGGTATGAGCATTGGAAACAAACGCGCTTAAAATGGCATAATGCTTTAGGAATTGATGAAAAGAAAAAACGTTTTCACGACCACATTAAATTAGCACACTATGCTGATGCAGCTTGCGATATTGAATTTGAATTTCCGTTTGGGTTTAAAGAATTAGAAGGAATTCATAGTCGTACTGATTTTGATTTACGTAACCACGAACAATATTCAGGTAAAAAACAACAATATTTCGACCCTGAATTAAACCAAAGTTATACGCCTTATGTAATTGAAACCTCTATTGGTTTAGATAGAATGTTTTTAGCTATTATGGCTTCTTCGTTAAAAGAAGAAAAATTAGAAGATGGATCGGAACGTGTTGTGTTATCTATTCCTGCTGCCTTAGCTCCAATTAAAGTAGCGGTTTTCCCATTAATGGGGAAAGATGGAATGCCTGAAAAAGCAATGGAAATTATGAACCTGCTTAAGCTTGATTATAATTGCACATATGAGGAGAAAGATAACATAGGCAAACGCTATCGTCGTCAGGATGCTATTGGTACGCCATATTGCATTACGGTAGACCAACAAAGCTTAGAAGATAACACGGTTACTATACGCGACCGTGACACCATGAAACAAGACCGTGTTGCTATTGATGCTATACCTACACTTATAGCTGAAAAAGTTAGTTTGAAAAGTTTACTGAAAAAATTAGTATAGGGCTAATTGCTTTTAATAAGGCATTTGGGTGTGTTCCAAATGCCTTTTATTTTTTCGGGAGGAATGATTTGATTATTACAGTCAATATACTGTCCTTGTGCGTTTCGTTTTATTATGAAAACACTTCCAGTTTTTATTAGTCCGATAATTTTTTGTTTTATTTCTTCAGTACTTAGTTTTTTTACTTCTTTGGTTAACGATAAGGCAATATCGTTATTCTTTAAATCCATAATAGATGAAAGCGAGTCGGATAACTCTCCATCTTCATCTGGTAAATGATGTAAGAATTGCTTGTAATTAGCTTTTTCGTGCGCCTTGCCAAGTTTGCGTAATTTTTTTGCTTTCACAAATTTGCTGAAATAAGCCATAGCAAAAGTATGCCTAAAAGCATCTAGCTTACCTCCGTTTTCAAAAGTATCCAATAGCTTCTGTTGTTTTACTTCTTTGTAAACCGCATACATTTCTGCCTGATGCTTTTTTATTTTTATAGATGCAAATGGATGCCATATAGCCCAATGTTTTTCGTATTTGCTTAAACTGTGAAACGACTTGGTTTGTGCAGGCGCAGAAATGTTTAGAAGTAAAGCAAGTATATAAATCAAAAAATAGTTTGGCCTCATTTGTTTGGTAAAATTATCTGAAAATAAATGAAATCCTTCTATAAAAAATCAGAATAATTTTCTTCTTTTTGTCTCAATGAAATTTGGTCGATTAGAAAATATCGAAAACATTGACTTTAGTTTACCTACCGACCATATTGGCATTAAAAAAGTGTTGGGTGGAAGGCGAAGCGAAAACGTCGCTGCTTATGTTGGCACAGTTGTATGGGCTGATGAGAATTTGGTGAAGAAAATATACCCAGATAGAGCGGGCTCTAAAAATTATGTAAAATATTATGGCAAACAATTCAATACAATAGAATTAAACGCCACGCACTATCGTGTGCCTGATAAAGAAACTGTGAAGCGCTGGGCAGAAGCTGTTCCTGTTGATTTTAAATTTTGCCCTAAAGTGCATGAATCTATTAGTCATACGCAAAATATAAGTCAGTCTATTGAGTTAGCTCAAAACTTTAACGATACTATACAAGCTTTCGGGAATAAACTTGGAACTTCTTTCTTACAATTAGCACCAAGCTTTAATACAAAAGGCTTGAATTATTTATTGGATTTTTTAGATGGCAATCCTATTAGAAAATTGGCTATAGAGCTACGCCACGAAAGTTGGTTTGAAGAAGGAAACGAAGAATTTAAAACCTTATGTAATTATCTATATAAAAACAACATATCGCTTGTTATAACCGATGTAAGTGGCAGAAGAGATGTATTGCATGGCCGTTTAACCAATAAAATAGCCTTTATTCGTTTTGTGGCTAATGATTTGCACCCCACTGATTATGTTCGTTTAAATGAATGGGTGCAACGCCTTAACACTTGGATACAACAAGGATTAGAAGAATTTTATTTTTTTATACATAGCCCAGATAAAGGCTTAACTCCCGAACTGGCTATTTATTTTATTAATAGAATGGATAAAGTAGCGGGCTTAAAAATAAAGCCTCCTAAAATAAAAACTAACGAGGGCAGTCAGCTTGATATGCTATAATCGTTGGCCAATTTTTACAACCATTTGATTTTTCCAACTGGCAAAAGTACCTTCAATAATTTTTTTGCGAGCTTCGTTTACTAACCACAAATAAAAAGTAAGGTTATGTACACTGGCAATTTGCAAGCCTAACATTTCATCGCAGGCAAATAAATGGCGCAAGTAAGCTTTACTATATTGCGTATCGGCAAAGCAATCACTTTCAGCATCAATGGCAGAAAAATCACTTTTCCATTTCTCATTTTTTATATTGATAATGCCATTGCGTGTAAACAATAAACCATGGCGCGCATTACGTGTAGGCATTACACAATCCATCATATCAACCCCTAAAGCAATACTCTCTAAAATGTTTACTGGTGTACCCACGCCCATTAAATAACGTGGCTTATCTTTTGGTAAAATTTCGCAAACCATATCTGTCATTTCATACATCATTTCGGCAGGCTCTCCAACCGATAAACCACCAATAGCGTTTCCACTTAAATTTCTTGAAGCAATATATTCAGCAGATTGTTTGCGTAAATCAGGATAAACACTTCCTTGTACAATTGGGAATAAACTTTGCTCGTAACCGTATTTATCAGGTGTGTTGTTAAAACGTGCAATGCAACGGTCGAGCCAACGATGTGTCATGTGCATTGATTTTCTCGCGTAATCCAATTCGCACGGGTAAGGTGTACACTCATCAAACGCCATCATAATATCAGCACCAATGGTGCGCTCAATGTCCATTACACGTTCCGGCGAAAACATATGTTTGGAGCCATCAATGTGTGATTTAAAGGTTGCGCCCTCTTCTGTAATTTTTCGTTGTGCAGAAAGCGAAAAGACTTGGTAACCTCCACTATCAGTAAGTATAGGTTTATCCCATCCATTGAATTTGTGTAAGCCACCTGCTTTTTCAAGCACATCAACACCGGGGCGTAAATACAAATGATAGGTGTTTCCTAAAATAATCTGCGCTTTAATATCGTTTTTTAATTCGCGCTGATGTACCGTTTTAACTGTACCTGCTGTACCAACTGGCATAAAAATAGGTGTTTCAATGGTGCCATGTGCCGTTTCTATAAGTCCTGCACGCGCTTTTGATAATGGGTCGTTGTGTTGTAAAGTAAATTTCAAGCTTAAAATTGTTTAATTATTTCTGAATTAATTTCTTGTAAAGAATGCAGTGTTACATCTGCAATGCAAAACTTTTGATTGTTTATATTGTGCTCTTCCGGAATGCCAATAACACTCATTCCTGCTGCCTTTGCTGATATAATACCGTTTAATGAATCTTCTATTACAAGACAATCGTTGGGTTTTGTATTAATGGCCTCGGCGCATTTTAAAAACACTTCAGGGTGTGGTTTGCCATAAGTAAGATGTTCGGCAGATTGTATGTGTTTGAAATAGCTTTCTATTTTTAAAACACTAAGCACGCATTTAATCAGTTTTTCAGATGACGAGGTTGCTAAAGCAATAAGCATATTTTGCCTAGCAATAACATCTAAAGATTGTTGCAAGCCCTTCATGGGCTTTCCCTCTGCTGAAATTAATCCACACAAATGGTCTTCAATATTGTTTTTTATAAGCTCTTCGTCTTTAGTAAAGTTTGTTTTGTTGTTCCAAAAAGAAATCACTTGGTCTATGCGCATGCCTGTGGTAACGCGGCAATCGTTATCGGTAAACGGTAATCCGCTGGCATTAAAAACACGTATCATGGCCCGTCGCCAAAGCGGCTCCGAATCTATAATCACACCATCCATATCAAAAATAACCGCTTTAGGCATTGTTAATTACTTTGTTTAATTTTTGCAAAGGTAAAACAATTAATGTAGGCTGGGCTGCGTAACTTCGCGCCAATATGCCCATTATAGATTTTCAGAGTATTGGTTTTTGGTTGGTAGCTTGTTTTGCGCTGGTTGCTTTACATCAAATAGCAGTATATTTATTTTTGTATGGTAAAATTGCTTTTTATAAAGAAGCCGAAGCACCGAACAGTACAGAACAACCACCTGTTTCAGTAATTATTTGTGCTAAAAACGAAGCAGATAATTTAACCGAATTTCTTCCGAAATTTTTAACTCAAGAGTATTCTAAGTTCGAGGTAATTGTAGTAAACGATTGCAGCTATGATAATACGGATGATGTGTTACGCGAGTATGCTAAAATTTTCCCTAACCTGCACATCATCACCATTAAAGAAGACGATTATTATAAACATGGCAAAAAATTTGCCTTAATGGTGGGCATAAAAGGGGCTAAATACGACCACCTTTTATTTACTGATGGAGACTGTTATCCGCAAAGCGAGCATTGGATTAGTGAAATGGTTAAGGGCTACACACTCGGTAAAGAAATTGTTATTGGCTATGGCCCTTACCGTGCAGAAAAAATATTTTTAAACAAGCTGATACGTTTTGATACATTTGCTATTGCACTGCAATATTTATCATTAGCAATAGACAATAAGGCCTATATGGGCGTGGGCAGGAACCTATCCTACAAAAAGGAGTTGTTCTTTAAAAACAAAGGATTTTCAACACATTATCACATCAATTCGGGTGATGATGATTTATTTATCAATCAAAATGCCAACACGACCAACGCATCAGCTGTTATAAGTAAAGACAGTCTTACGTATTCTATTCCTGCTAAAAACTTTGATGAATGGAACAAGCAAAAGACCCGTCATTTAAGCACTTCATCTATTTATAATCGTCGCTCAAAAAACCGTTTAGGTATCTTGTATATAAGTAATTATCTTTTTTATTTTTTACTTATTCCCTCTTTTTTTATATTAGACCTGGTAATTGTTACAGCAGCTCTTTTTTTAATTAAGAATATAATACAGATGATTGTGTATCAAAAAGCAGCCAAGAAACTGGAAGAAAAAGATTTAGTGGTGGGTTTTTTGGTATACGAGTTTTTATTACTATTCTTATACCCAATGTGGCACATGCAAAAGTTGTTTTCGAAAACACGTAAATGGAAAACTTAGGAGAAGATAGGTTTTTTTCGAGTAAAGCACTTTATGATATAAAGTTGATTGAACGTGCCTTAAAACAGAACGATCAAAAAGCTTTTGCGGAGTTGATGAAACGTTACTGGGAACCGGTTTACTTTATGTTATTACGCATGGTAAACAACAATAAAGACGATGCGGAAGATTTAACCATTGAAGCATTTGGAAAAGCCTTTAAAAACCTAGAACAATATTCTACAAATTTTGCTTTTAGTACATGGTTGTTTAAAATAGCATCTAATAATGCGATTGATTTTTTGCGCAGAAATAAAGAGCATAAAGGTGTATTATCTTTAAGCAGACCAATTGATAATGATGGGGGTGAGGAGCTTTCTGCACTTGTAAAAGGTACCGGTTTAGACCCCGAAGAAAGTGTTATTAGAAAACAAAACATTGAAAAAATACGCGCCATTATTGAAAAACTGAAACCAAATTACCGAGAGATAGTTGAGTTGTTTTATATTGAAGAATTAAGTAACGAGGAAATTGCTAAACGAGTTAACTTGCCTTTAAGCACGGTTAAAACCCGCCTTTTCAGAGCTCGCGATCTTCTTCTTACCATTGTTAAGCGACAAAAAAACTTTTAAACGTGCAAGGCGCTGAAATTATCTTCCATTATTTCCCTTCTTTAAGCCAACAGCAAAAAGACCAATTTATACAACTAGAAGCTTTGTATAAAGAGTGGAATGAAAAAATAAATGTCATTTCTCGAAAAGATATCGAACAGCTTTATTTGCATCATGTTCTGCATTCTTTAGGTATAGCAAAGGTTATGTCGTTTGCCGATAACACACAGATACTTGATGTTGGCACAGGTGGCGGTTTCCCTGGTATTCCGTTGGCTATACTGTTTCCTAACTGCCAATTTCATTTGGTAGATTCTATCGGTAAAAAAATTACGGTTGTAAAAGAAGTAGCTACTGCGCTTGGGTTGAAAAATGTAAGCGCACAGCAAATTCGCGCAGAGTTGTTAACGGCTAAGTATGATTTTGTGGTAAGTCGTGCTGTTACAGAATTGGTTACATTTACTACTTGGATTCGCAAAAGCTTTTCCAACAATAATTTTAATGTCTTTAAAAATGGTTTACTTTATTTAAAGGGTGGTGATTTAACAGAGGAACTAAAACCTTTTGGCAGACACACGCAAGTATATGATTTAAGCGACTATTTTAAAGAAGATTTTTTTGAAACTAAAAAAGTGGTTTATCTGCCTGCCGGAAAGATTAAATAGTTATTTCCTGTTTTTTTTCTCTTCCCACATGTTTAGTAGTTCAACTACTAGCGAAAAACCTAAAGCAGCGTACACATAACTTTTTTCAATTTCAAAACCCGTAAATGTTTTTACCGAATCAGCCAATAATAATAAAGCAATTACCAATAAAAAAGTAAGTGCCAGCATTTTTATGCGCGGGTTTTTATTAATAAAATCGGCAACCGCACCCGAAAATAAAACCATTACAGCCATGGCTGCAATAACAGCGCTACCCATAATAATCAGGTTTTTTGAAACTACAATGGCAGTTAAAATAGAATCGAAAGAAAAAACAATATCAATTAAAACAATTTGTAAAATAATATTTGCAACACTTGTTTTTTTTGAATTGGATTTATGTTCAGCTTCTTCTCCATTAATTTTTTCCTGAATTTCTCCCCATGTTTTATATAGCAAAAAGATGCCCCCGCCAAAGAAAATTAAGTCACGTAAAGTAATGCCATGGCCCGCTATATTAAATAAAGGCGTTTGCTGCGATGATAAAAAGCTAAGTGTAAATAATAGTGCTATGCGTATAAAAACCGCCAACACCAATCCTGTTGTACGTGCCTGACCTCTTTGGTTAGCCGGAAGCTTATCGGCAATAATGGCGATAAAAATAATGTTATCTACACCTAAAACAATTTCTAGTAGTGATAAAGTTAATAAACTAATCAGTCCCTGAACGGTAAAAAGATTAGCAAGCATGTCAGAAAAATTCATTGTACAAAAGTAAAATTATACTGCTACATTATATTCTCTAAGCGTATCGTTTAAAGATGTTTTTAAATCAGTGCTTTCTTTTCGTTTGCCAATAATTAATGCGCAAGGTACCTGAAACTCTCCTGCGGGAAATTTTTTGGTATAAGAACCTGGAATAACTACGCTACGTTCAGGCACAACACCTTTCATCTCAATAGGTTCTTTCCCGGTAACATCTATAATTTTTGTTGATTGTGTTAAGCAAACATTTGCACCTAACACAGCTTCTTTACAAACACGTATGCCTTCTACCACAATACAACGGCTGCCAATAAAGCAATTATCTTCTATTATAACCGGTGCGGCTTGCACAGGCTCAAGCACTCCGCCAATGCCAACACCACCGCTCAAATGCACGTTTTTGCCTATTTGAGCACAACTACCAACGGTTGCCCAAGTATCTACCATTGTGCCGCTATCTACATAAGCGCCAATGTTTACATAACTTGGCATCATAATTACACCGCTTGCCAAATAAGCTCCATAACGGGCAATGGCATGTGGTACCACACGCACACCAAGTTGGGCATAGTTTTTTTTAAGCTGCATTTTATCGTGAAACTCTAAAGGACCAATCTCTATGGTTTCCATTTTGCGAATAGGAAAGTATAAAATGACTGCTTTTTTCACCCACTCGTTTACTTGCCATTGCCCGTTAGATAAGGGTTCTGCCACGCGCAGCTTGCCTTTATCAAGTTCTTCAATTACTTGGTTAATAGTATTTTGTACAGCTAAATCTTTTAAAAGCTCTCTGTTTTCCCAGACTTTTTCGATTAGTTTTTGTGGCATAGAATGGCGCGTTTAGGCCTTGCAAGTTAAATAAATTATGTATATTTGTGCCTCCAAAAATGGTTTTGTAGCTCAACTGGATAGAGCATCTCACTACGGATGAGAAGGTTTGGGGTTCGACTCCCTACAAGACCACGGAAAAAAGGCCTAATTAACTTATAATATAGTTGTTAGGCTTTTTAGTTTTAATATAGAACATAAATAAATATACATGAAAATACTTAAGAAAACGCTCAAATGGTTAGGCATTATTATCTTGTTATTAGTAGCGATAGGGGCTACTTTATACATGATTTATTTGCGCCCCTTTATGCAAAAAATGAAGCAAACAACCGTTGTTAATTATGATAAAGAGCTTACACTTGTTTTAGGGGGTGGAGGCAACAGCGGCATCTTAGTTTCAGATAGCTTGGTTATTGTTATTGATACCAAAATGGATGAGGCGGCCGAACAATTATATAAAACAGTAAAAGAACTGGCAGGAAATAAACCAATTTTGGTTGTAAATACACATTATCATCCCGACCATAGCACAGGTAACAGTTTTTATACAGGGCAAACTATTATTGCCGGCGGTAACTATACCAAAGAATTTTGGATAAAAAATGCAGGAGAAAAAACGCTTCCCACTCAGTGGTTGAAAGACAGAATGGATATAAAAATGGGAGACGATACAGTAACACTTTTTAATTTGGCTAAAAATGTACATACAGCAAGCGATATTGTTGTGTACTTACATAAAAGAAAAATGTTATTTGGAGGAGATGTAATTTTAAACAAACAAGCCCCGGCAATTATGGGAGTTGCTGACCCTGATGGTTATTTAGCTGCATTTGATACGCTACCTAAGTTGTTCGATATTCAAAAAGTGGTCCCTGGCCATGGCCCTATTGGGGGGATTGAGATTATAGATAATTTCAGACAATATTTTTTGGACATGAAAACAGCAGCAAATGACGCATCTAAAAAAGACGAACTTGTTGCTAAGTATAAAGATTGGGGGCAGATACCAATTTTTATGTCTCCGGGCGCTACAATAAGTTCCATCAAAAAGAAAGCAGATAAAAAGTAGTGCAGATATTTTTTAACTTAGTTCTGAAGTTGATGTGCTTTATGTGCGACATATTTAATTTAATCTAAAAAAGTATACTCATTTCAATTTTAACCTTAACTTTAAGGAAGATGTACGGATTTGTTAATGTGATTTTGAATAATAAATATTGAAGTGTAAATGAAAGCATATTGGATTTATTTAGGATTGGGCATAGTTTTTGAAGTGCTTGGTACTGTGTGCATGAAATTTGCCGAGGGGTTTACAAAGCTGTGGCCATCTGTATTTGTGTTTGTTTTTTATGCCATGAGTTTAGGTTTGTTGGTATTGGTACTTGAAAAATTTGAAGTAAGTATAGCTTATGCAATATGGGCAAGCCTTGGTACGGCACTTATTGCAGTTATAGGCATTGTATTTTTTAACGAACCTATTTCTGTAACTAAAGTGATATCTATTTTATTAATTATTGCGGGCATTTTAGGATTAGAACTTTTTGATTAGATATGAAGAAAAATGTTTTTATTACGGGCTCGACCGGTTTTTTAGGTGGCGAATTGTTGGTAGATTTATCTAAAAGAAGTGAAGTAGATAAAATATATTGCCTTGTTCGTTCAGGCTCAAAAACTAAGGCAGTTCAGCGATTGAAAAAAGTGTTTGATTTTCATGGAGATTTATTTGACCCTAATAAAATTATTCCTATTCAAGGAGATTTAGCGCAAGAAGACTTAACAGAAGTGCTATGTAAAAATAAATTACTTGAAGATGTAAATTACATTGTGCACTCTGCCGCTAACACTTCATTCTCTCCCATTTATGATAAAATGGTAGTAGATATAAATATCCATGGTCTTCAAAAAATTCTTTCCTGGAGCCAAAAATTAAAACACCTCGAAACATTTGTGTATGTTGGCACGGCTACCATTTGCGGTAAGGAAGCTACACATAGGCTTATAAAAGAAGATGAATCGCCTAATGTAAATACAGAGCATATTGTTAAGTACACCTATACAAAAATGCAGGGCGAAATAGAAGTAGCTAAATATTTGCCTAAAGAAAAAATATTAATTGTTCGTCCTTCTATTATATTGGGCGATAGTCGCCCTTGGGTTCCTCGTTCCTATGTTATCATGTGGACATTGGCAACCTTAAATTTTTTACGCCTTGTTCCTAGTAACGGAAAAATACTATTAGATATGGTATCTGTTGATTACGTATCGGATGCTATTATAAAATTAATGTTTGCAAAAAGAAAACATTCGGTTTATCATATTTCATCTGGAGAAAAAGCAGCTACTACATCATTTGATATTGGTAACACAATTGAAAAAGCTTTTCCGGGCCTACCAAAATTTAATTTTGTAGGATACGATATGTTGCGCGATATGAAACTGTGGTCGAAAAAACGATTAAACAAAGACAGTAAACTAAATAACTATAAAGAATATTTAGATTACTGGAATAGTATAATGGAGAACACGGGGCAATTAAGAATATTAATGGCAGGCCTTGATCCTTATATTGAATTTATGGAGTTAGGCCAAGTGTTTGATAATTCAAGACTATTAGAAGAAAAAATTGATGTTATACAGCCTAAACCGGCACATCTGTATATTGAAAACTCTATTCATTTACTAAAGGAAATCGATATTTTTGAGGCAGCACTTGAGCCGTAACTTGGCTAGTTGGGCAAAATAATTATTCTTGATTTTGAAACACTTTAAAAAACATCATCCGGTAATTGTAAAAAAATTGCAGGCAGGTTTAGCTTCTGATAAAAAATCGGGGTTTAAAGATTTAAAAAAGTATATAGGCACCCAATATGATTTTATTGGACTTTCTGTTCCAAAGCAAAGAGAAGTGTTTAAAGCTGCTTATGATTTTAATACACTTACATTACATCAGCAATTAGAAATATGGAACGAAATTTGGCTTTATAGTAAATTGTATGAAGCTATGACACAAGCTTTATTTTTTGTTTCTCAAAACAGAGATGCTTTTGATACGAAAGTGCTTTTTGCTACTACAAAAAACTGGGTCGCTAAAATTGACAACTGGGCGCATTCGGATGGCCTGTCGGATATATTTTCTTATTTGCTTGAAAAAGACGCGGCTATTGTTTATCCACAAATTAAAATTTGGAATAAATCTGAAAACCCTTGGGAACGCCGACAATCAATTGTTGCTTTACTTGAGTATAGCAAAAAGCGTAAAAAAGTTTTGCCGGCAAATAAATTACTGCCCTTAGTAAAGCCTTTGTTAAGTGACGAAAATTATTTTGTACAAAAAGGCATTGGCTGGACTTTGCGCGAAATTGGCAATGTTTATCCTAAAGATACCTGGAGTTTTTTAGTAGAACATCATACAAAAATTAGCGCAGTAGCTTTTAGCCCGGCAATTGAAAAATTATCTGTTAAAGAAAAAGGAGAGTTAAAACGCCTTCGGAAAAAGAACAGGTAATTTATTACAGTACATCTAACTTAATGCCCATAGCAAAAAGCAGAATAATAATGCCACCTACAATAATGCGGTACCAGCCAAATAATTTAAAGCCGTGTTTGGTAAGGAAATTGATAAATAATTTAATGGCAAGTAGCGCAACTATAAAAGCAACCACATTACCAATAGCCAAAAGTTTTATTTCATTTGATGACGGCATGCCATTATGCTTATAAAAATCAAGCAATTTTTTGCCGGTGGCAGCAACCATGGTTGGTACCGCTAAAAAGAAAGAAAACTCTGCCGCAGCTTTACGAGTTAGTTTTTGCGATAATCCGCCAACAATTGTAGCTCCGCTTCTTGAAACACCGGGAATTAAGGCAACACATTGAAATAAGCCAATTTTTAGCGCCTGCACATAACTTACATCATCTGTAGATTCAATTTTCTCTTCAGTAAACCATTTATCAATAAATAAAAATATTATCCCACCTAAAAACAAGGCAATGCCTACGCCTAAAGGACTCTCCAATAAACTATCAATAACATCACCCAATAAAACCCCAAAAATGGCAGCAGGAATAAAGGCTACAAAAAGCTTAAAATAAAAATTAACCGATTGAAAGAATCGTTTAAAATACATAACCACCACAGCAGCAATGGCACCTAATTGTATGGCAACGGTAAACAGTTTTACAAAATCAGTAACCTGCATGCCCATTAAACCTGTGGCAATAATCATATGTCCGGTACTTGATACAGGCAAAAACTCCGTAAGCCCTTCTACAATGGCTAAAACAATGGCTTGTAATAAATCCATATTATTCTGCTTTTTTAGGACGGCGCATAATGGCCACCATAATAGTAGCAAAGCCAGCTAAACACACTAAAGGCGCTAAAGTAATACGTCTAAAACTAAAAATTTCAGGGTTAAAAACATTAGGGTCTTCGCTACCGCCGCCCATCATTAACAGGTATCCAAGCACAATAAGTGCAACGCCTGCAACAAAAAATTTATAGTTTTCTCTGGCAATGCCAAAGCGGTTATTTTCAGTGCTCATGTAAAAAAATTTAAGCAAATATAATAAAAACTTTAGGGTTTGGTTTTACCCTCAAAATTGTATCTTTGGTTTTTGATGAGCTTTTTATACCCCTCGTTTTTATTTGCCTTAGGCTCCCTATCAATTCCCATTATTGTTCACTTATTCAATTTCAGGCGATACAAAAAGGTTTATTTTACCAATGTCCGTTTTTTAAAAGAAGTTCAACAAGAAAGCAAATCAAAATCTACTCTAAAACGCCTATTGATATTAGCTTCTCGGTTACTGGCACTAACTTGTTTGGTTTTGGCGTTTGCGCAACCTTATATACCAAGTAACCATAATATCAAAAAAGGGGTGCGCACCATTATCATTTATATTGATAATTCCTTTAGCATGCAAGCAGCTAATAAAAACGGAAGTTTGTTAGATGATGCCAAACGAAAAGCTAGAGAGCTTGTACAAGCTGCTTCATCAAGCGATAAAATACAATTCATAAGCAATGATTTTTACACTACATCGCATACAGTTTTAAGTAAAGAACAGGCCCTTGATGCTATTGATAAACTATCTGTCTCACCTTCCGTAAAAAGTCTACAAGAAATTTATAACCGCGCTAAAAGTAATACGGATAAGGATTTTAAAGACGCTGAATTTTTTTTAATAAGCGATTTTCAAAAAAACAATGTAACGGACTTTAAACCGGATAGCCTGACAGAGACCAATTTTGTTCTGCTAGAGAACGCACCTGCACAAAATATTTTTATAGATACTTGTTTTGTAGAGAGTCCGTATTTTCAAGCAGGTATAAACCAAAAACTACACGTAAAAATTAAAAACCTATCGGATAAAGAAATTGAAAATGGCTCATTAAAATTATATTTAAACAATAAGCAAGTTACTCCAATAAGTTTTAAAGTTAATCCAAACGCAGCCACAGACGCCTTAGTTAGCTTTACTTGCAAAGATACCGGAGTGCAACAGGGTAAACTTATTGTAGAGGATTTTCCGGTAACGTTTGATGACACATTGTATTTTTCTTTCAGAGTAAATAATAAAATCCCCTGTTTAAACATTCACAAAAAAGATGAGAAATCAGATGTATATTTGCAAAGCCTTTTTAGCAATGATTCACTATTTACTTACTACAATCAAAACGACCAAAGCATTGATTTTTCTTATTTCAATAAAAGCAATTTAATTGTAGTAAATGGCTTGCAAACTTTAAGCAGCGGTTTGTCTCAGGAATTAAAGAAATATATTTCAGCAGGAGGCAGTGTACTTGTTTTTCCATCAGATAATGCAGATAAAGATTCGTACAACAGCTTCTTCAAACTGTTTAATCTTCCAATTTTCACCGGAGTTGATACAGCAAGCTATCACCTAGAAAGTAAAAATTTACCTAAAGATTTATATGAAGGCGTTTTTGAAAAAACACCTGAAAACATGGATATGCCAAGCGTTCACAAGCATTATATAACACAAGGAAGCACACGTAGCGGAGAAGAAATTATTTTAAAACTAATTAACGGACAACCCTTTTTAAGTCTGTATAAAAAAGGAAAGGGACGTTTATATGTTTGCACATCTGCTTTAGATGAAAAGAGCAGCAGTTTTGCAAAACATGCTTTATTTATTCCAACACTTATAAAAATTGCCATACTTAGCAGGCCATCACCGCCACTGTATTACTTTAGTGGTAAAAACGAAGCCATTGATGTAAGTAATGTAAACACAAACGGAGAGACACCTTTACACATCTCTTCAACTGAAAATAAAACGGATTTTATTCCTGAAATGAAAGTTACTGAGGATAACAAATCTCTTTTAACACATGGAAACCCTGCATATGCTAATAACTATTTTTTACAGCACGATAAAATAAATGTAGAAGGTTTAGCTTTTAACTACAACCGAAAAGAAAGTGATTTAGCTTGTTTTACTAAAAACGAGTTGAGTGAAATGATAAAAAAAATGGACTGGAAACGCACCCATATTATTGAGACATCTGTTGGCAACATGCAGGCATCCTTAGCTGAGATAGGTGGGGGAGTTCGTTTGTGGAAACTTTTTGTTCTGTTAACTTTATTATTTTTAGGCATAGAAATTATTTTAATTAAATTTTTAAAATGAATTACTTAATTAAAAACGCAAAAGTGGTTGATGCTAATTCGCCACACAACACTAAGCGAGTAGATATACTTGTTGAGCAAGGCACCATTACTCAAATAGGCGTAAACCTTAAAACGGATAAAAATGCAAAGGTTATAGAACAAGAAAACTTGTATGCCTCACCAGGTTGGTTTGATATGCAGGCTAATTTTTGCGACCCGGGTTTCGAGCATAAAGAAGATTTGCAAAGTGGCATGCAGGCTGCTGCACAGGGTGGCTTTACGGGTGTCTGTGTTATGCCTGCTACTAATCCGCCCTTACATAGTAAATCGCAAATTGAGTATGTGGTTAATGCTTGCAAAAATAATTTGGTAGATGTTTTTCCTGCTGGGTGTTTAACACAAAACTCGGATGGAAAAGAAATGACCGAAATGTTTGATATGAAACAAGCGGGTGCTATTGCTTTTACCGATTATAAAAATTCTATAAAAGATTCGGGCTTATTGGTGCGTTTGCTTCAGTATGCCGAAAACACAAACAACTTAATCATTACGCATTGCGAGGATAAAGGCCTTACAGGTGGTGGACAAATGAATGAAGGTGAAACAGCTACACATCTTGGTTTAAAAGGCATCCCGGCTTTGGCAGAAGAGTTGATGGTACAACGAAATATAAATTTACTTTCTTACGCAGGAGGCAAAATGCATGTGCCAACAATTTCATCAAAACAAAGTGCAGATTATATTAAGCAGGCAAAAAACAAAAACTTAAACATTACTTCAGGAGTTGCCGCGCACCAATTATTATTGAATGATAGTACACTTGCAGAGTTTGACACGAACTTAAAAGTTACTCCACCACTACGCGATAAAAACGAAGTGGAGAATTTGAAACGTGCTGTTATAAACGATGCCATTGATGTAATTGTTAGCGACCATTGTCCAGAAGAAATTGAAAATAAAGATGTGGAATTTGACCACGCCGCTTTTGGCATCATAGCATTAGAAACAGCTTATGCAACAGCCAACACAGCTTTACACGGAAAAATAGAGCAAGAAAAACTAATTGAAAAATTAAGTACAAACCCTCGCAAAATTTTAGGGCTTGATATACCTGTTTTAAAAGTAGGAGAGAAAGCAAACATTACTTTATTTAACCCAGATATTAAATGGGAGTTTACACAAAAACATATTGCTTCTAAAAGCAAAAACACGCCATTTATTAATTACAACTTTACTGGTAAAGCAGTTGCAGTAATTAATAATGGTAAAATGCTAATGTGTAAATAATTTTCTTCTTTTAAATTTCGCTGATAAGTGTTTTCATTATCAACGTCATTTTAGGTTCTTGAGTAGCCGCTACACGTTGTACATCTTCATGTGTAGTTTTTTCAATTTTACCCGGTACACCTAAATCAGTACAAATGCTAATAGCAAAACAAGGTAAACCCATGTGGCGGGCAACAATTACTTCGGGCACTGTACTCATGCCAACGGCGTCTCCACCAATAGCATGTACATAACCATACTCAGCAGGAGTTTCAAGTGTTGGGCCTGTTAGGCCAACATACACTCCTTCTGATACGTGAATTTTATTACGTACGGCAATTTCTTTAGCTTTTTTAATTAATGTTTTATCGTAAGCCTCACTCATTTCAGGAAAACGAGTTCCCAATTCATTAATGTTTCTGCCAATTAACGGATTTGGAAATAAATTGATGTGATCGTTTATAATCATAATCTCACCAACTTCAAACGAATGATTAACTCCGCCGCTGGCGTTTGATAAGAATAAGGTTTTGATGCCTAAGAATTTCATTACACGTACCGGAAAAGTAACTTCTTGCATGGTGTAACCTTCATAGTAATGAAAGCGACCTTGCATGGCAACAATTTTTTTTCCACCTAGGGTACCAAAAATAAGTTTACCGCTATGTCCTTCAACTGTACTTAATGGAAAATTTGGTATATTTTCGTAAGCAATAGTATGTTCTATTTTAATTTCTTTTACTAAACCACCAAGCCCGGTGCCAAGTATAATGCCTATTTCAGGAGCAAAATTATTTGTTTGTTTAAGAATATTTGCTGTGGTGAATTTTATTTGCTCTAGCATATTTTAAAATCTGATTGTTAAATTCTTCTGTTTTATTTTTAAAGTCTATTTCAATTGGGAGCACAAAAATAGAAACCTCTTTCAATTCATCAACAAAAGAAATTAACCTTGTGGCATCTTTTTCGGTTGTAATGATGATTTTATTCTCGTTTTCTATCTTATTATAAGCTTCTTTTATCTGCGCAATGTCTTCATTTGAAAAATGATGATGGTCTGTAAAGACTTTGTGTACAACATCTTCGGCATATTCTTTAACATATGTAAATATGGGTTTGGGGTTTGCAATGCCCGTTACCAAAAGCACATTGCAGTTAAAAAGATGCATAGGAATATTTATGGTTTCTTTTTTATCGAACAAATTATAAGGAT
>Ga0209622_1000010_pt1 | contig 21277 bp, 9 predicted proteins | sample TexAe_OM3H0_M2_FD_187943 | JGI IMG/M metagenome (GOLD analysis project Ga0209622, IMG submission 187943) | Forest soil microbial communities from Davy Crockett National Forest, Groveton, Texas, USA - Texas A ecozone_OM3H0_M2 (SPAdes) (version 2) | ecosystem: Environmental > Terrestrial > Soil >...
AGGAGGAACTTCTTTAATTGGTTTTTTAGGTTCAAATGTTTTAATACTAGCTACATCGGCATCACCATTGTTATAATTTACTATTTTTTTAGTATCGCCATTAGGATAGTATTCAGTAACAGCACCACTTTCTTTACCTCCTTGCCAATTTCCTTCTATCTGAGTGGTTCCATCTTCATAGTAGTATTTTTGGGCACCTTCTCTTTTTCCGCCAGGGTTAAAAGTAAATTCTTGTTGTACCTGGCCATTATCGTAATATAATTTGTAGTTACCAACCCATTTATTGGTTTTCCATGTGCCTTCTTCCGATATTTTACCATTTTCATGATACATTATAGCATAACCATCAGGTCTGCCATTTTGAAAGGTAATTTTGTTTTTAGTATTCCCGTTGCAAAAATACTCCTTCCAAATACCATTCTTTTTATTATCAGTATACTTTCCCTCCTCTACTTTAGATGTTAATTGGTAACAAGTATTAGGTTTAGATCTTCCGAAAGTAATCCAACGACCTTGTTTAAGTCCTTGAAAATCAATTATATTGATAGAATCTTTTCCATTAGAAGGGTCTAATTCAAACGACTGCGGTTGAGCATAACCGTAGCTTAACACAAAAAATGAAAATATTAATTTAAACTTCAGTCTCATCAACAAACTTTTATCAAATATATACATATTTTTTTTCATACTTAAAAACTTTTAGATATAAGTCAGTTTTTTATAGATGGAAAAATAACTTCATTCTACCTCACACTAAGCTTATACGTATTTAAAATAAAAGGTTTCACTTTTTTCACTTTAAATTACTAAACATAGAGTTTACCATGTTTGGTAAATCATATTTATGACCCCAACCCCAGTGTTTTCGGGCTTCTGTATCGTTTATGCTTTGTGGCCAGGTATCGGCAATTTCTTGTCTAAAATCGGGCTTATAGGTAATAGTAAAATCAGGGATATGTTTTTTAATTTCCTCAGCTATCTGTTTGGGATTGAAGCTGATGCCTGCAACATTATAAGCTCCTCGTATTTTTATATCATTTGCAGGAGCATGCATTATTTGTATAGTAGCTTGTATGGCATCGGGCATATACATCATAGGTAGAGTGGTTTCTTCCGACAAAAAACACTCATAGGTTTTTGTTTTTAACGCCTCATGAAAAATATGTACCGCATAGTCAGTTGTGCCGCCACCGGGTGCCGATTTGTAACTTATAAGCCCGGGGTAACGCAAACTACGAACATCTACTCCATATTTTAAGAAATAATATTCGCACCACCGCTCTCCGGCTTGTTTACTTATTCCATAAACTGTAGTAGGTTCCATTACCGTATATTGTGGTGTATTTTGCTTAGGGGTAGTTGTTCCAAAAGCGGCAATAGAACTAGGCCAGTACACTTTTTCAATATGTTTTTCTTTGGCTTAATCCAATACATTAAATAAGCCTTGCATATTAAGTTGCCAACCGTATAAAGGATTTTTTTCGGCCGTGGCAGATAATAAAGCCGCCAATAAATAAACCTGCTTTATGCTGTGTTTTTTTACCACATCTAAAAGTTGGTCTTTATTTAACACATCTAAAACCTCAAATGCATTGCTTGCAAACGCACCCGATTGTTTTATATCGGCTGCAACCACATTTGATGAGCCATAGAGTTTATTTAGTTCTTCTAAAAGTTCAACTCCAATTTGCCCACCCGCGCCAATAATAAGTACTTTATCCTCTTTAATAATTTCCATGTTTAATTTAGAAAGGCTAAATATAGTTATTGTTTTTTTTGTAGCATTATGTTTACATAGCGCCTCAGCTTTTAATTAAAAAATATATCTAAATTGAGCCCATATTTATGCGGGTATTAGTAAGTCTTTTGATGGTTTTTTTGTGCGTTAGTGTTTTTTCGCAACAATATACTATTAAAGGAAAAGTTTTTGATGCCCAAAGTAAAGAACCTATACCATTTGCCAGCGTTATTTTAAAAGGCACAACAGTTGGAGCAAATACCGATTTTGATGGAAATTTCACCCTTACTACCGATAAAATTTCCGACTCTCTAATTGCTATTTATATAGGATACCAACGGATGGCTGTACCATTAAAACGAAGAATGTCTCAAACTGTAAACATTCCGTTTTATGCTTTAGAAGAGGGGATAGCGTTAAACGAAGTAGTAGTAAAAGCTGGGGAAAATCCTGCACATCGTATCATACGGCTTGCCATTGCACATAAAGAAATGAATGATAAAAACAGATTAAAGTCATACGAGTATGAGGTATATAATAAGATAGAGTTCGATTTGAATAATATTCCTAAAAAACTGAAAGATAATAAAGCCTTTAAGCCTATAAAATTTATTTTTAATAATATGGATAGTGCTAATTCTGCTGAAAAACCATCGCTACCACTTTTTATGGTTGAAACTGTTTCAGATTTTTATTACAGAAGCAATCCAAAAGCAAAAAAAGAAATTATTAAAGCAAGTAAAATATCGGGCATTCAAAACCAAAGCATATCACAGGTTATGGGCGATATGTATCAAAATATACATATATATGATAATGACATTATCATTTTTGGAAAGGATTTTAAATCGCCATTAGCAGATAATGCAATTATAAATTATAAATTTTATTTAGAAGATAGTTTGTTTATAGATAATAAATGGTGTTATCATATACGTTTTAAGCCCCGCCGCCAACAAGAACTTTGTTTTAGTGGTAACATGTGGATTGCAGATACCACTTTTGGTGTGAAGCGTTTAGAAATGGGCATTCCTACCAATACAAACATAAATTTTATTAATGATGCAAATGTTATACAAGAGTTTACTTATATAGATAGTGTTTGGATGCTTAAAAAAGATAGGATTGTTATTGACTTTATTCCGAACTCATTGGGCATTATTAGAAAAGAAAAGCACCCGGGCATATATGGCCGAAAAACGACATCATATCATAATATTGTTACTGATAAGCCTAAGGACACTAAGTTTTTTACTGTTGGAACAAATGTTTTTGTAGAAGATAGTGCAACCAAAAGAAGTACTGTTTATTGGGACACAACAAGACATGATAGTCTTACCAGTCGCGAAAATAAAATCTATAAAATGATAGATACTATACAAGGTTTACGCTTTTATAAACGGTGGAGCGAAGCTATAACCATTATGGTATCGGGTTATTATAAGGCAGGTAATTTTGAGGTTGGGCCACTTTATAAATTTTACAGTAGCAACGTGGTAGAGGGGTCGCGTTTTAGGTTTGGAGGACGTACCAGTAGTAAGTTTAGCAGATGGCACGAACTAAACGGATATGTTGCTTATGGAACAAAAGATGAGAAATGGAAATATGGCTTGGGCTTTAAGGCTTTTTTATCGAAAAAACCAAGGAGGCAACTTATTGGAATGGATTATAAAAGCGATTTAGAATTATTAGGTCAAAGTCAAAATGGATTTACCAATGATAACTTATTTGCCACTTTTTTACGCCGTGCTTCTCCTAGAACACTTACCCGGGTGGCACAAACTCAAGTATGGTATGATAAAGAATGGTTTCAGGGATTTAATACAAAAATTGGCTATGTTAGTAGAACGCTTACTCCGGTTGGTAATTACCAATACTATTATCTTAATCAAAAAGGAGACAGTGCCGTACAGCCTTTTTTACGTACTTCAGAGTTGCGTATAACCACACGCTTTGCGTTTCAGGAGAAATTTATTGACGGAGATTTTTCACGCACTAGTTTAGGCACACGTTACCCCATTATACAGTTTACTTATATACACTCGTTAAAACATATATACGAGGGGCAGTATGATTATCAAAAAGTAGTACTAAATGTTAGCGACCGTTTTAGATGGGGTTTGTGGGGGTATACCGATTATATTATTGAAGGCGGGCAAATATTTGGAAATGTACCATATCCATTGCTTGAGTTGCATGGTGGTAACCAAACATTTGTATACGATTATATGGCATATAACATGATGAATTACTACGAGTTTGCCAGCGATAAATATGCGTCTCTTTGGTTATTTCATCATTTTGAAGGATTATTATTTAATAAATTACCCCTTGTAAAAAAACTAAAATGGAGAGAGGTGGTTACTTATAAAATTTTATTTGGGAGTGTTAGTAATAACCATCAAACTTTATTATTTCCTACAGCATTGCATAATCTTAATAGCGGACCTTATCAGGAGCTTAGTGCAGGCATCGAAAATATTTTTAAATTTTTTAGAATTGATGCTTTTTGGCGTTTAAACTATACACAGTATGTTAAATCACCTTTTGGGCTTAAGGTTGGTTTCCAGCTATCTTTTTAAAACAACATTCTGTATTCAAATTATTCACTTTCATCTATTTATATAGTGAGATTTAACTTTTTTTTAACTATATTTATAGCAGTGACTATTTAACCATAGAATGTAATCCTTTTGCAAAAACGTTTGTACATATTGTACTATTTAACGATACTTGTTTTTACTTGTATGGTTAGCTACGTAAATGCTCAAACAAATACCAAGTATCACAAAAGCCTAATAGTAGCACATAAAAAAACAAACCAAAGCAGTAGTTTAAGAACGTTATCAACCCCGCCATTTTATTGCCCGAGTGGTCCGGTTACGTTTTATGCAAATGATACTAATAATGTTAATATTGGTAATGCTACGGGTGTAACATTAACCTGCAATTCTATTCCGTTTTATATTAATGCAGATAATAGTGGAGATGTCGTTACACCTTGTGTTATGAGTGAATATACTAGTGGTGATATATTATTACCTAATAATGGGAATGAAAATTTTTATGAGGGAGGAGTTTATACAGGTTGTGTGGGTCCTTCAGCATCTTGCTATTTTCCTATTGGCGGCGGCGGTGGTTTTTTTGGGGGGAGTTCTTGGGGTGTTCAAGATATTTTTTCTGACCCAAGTAAACAACATAATTATCAATTTTGTTACCAAGGTTTACCCACGGCCATAACAACAATTCAATTGCAAGATTGTTGGTCGGGAGATAGTTTGTCTCCAACAAATACATTCGGAACAATGTCATCAAACCCATGTTTTACTGATTCCATATTGGCTAATACAGATATTGGTACAGCTTCATATAGTATAGCTCCAGTTAGTGGCAGCGTAGCATTAACCGATTATCATAATGGTGAAGCGTATATAAATCCCTCTTTACTTTCAGCAGGCAATTATACAGTTACTTATAGCTTTAAACCACCTGCTGCTGATAGTTGCCCTACCATTACGGGTACTTATACATTTAGCGTAGCGTCTATTTCAATAAGTGTAAATAGTGCTACAGTTTGTGCTGGAAGCACAGCAACTCTTACAGCAAGTGGCCCTGCATCAACAACTTATAGTTGGTCTCCGGCAACAAATTTAAGTGGAACAAGTGGGGCTACGGTAACAGCAACACCAAGTGTTACCAGCATTTATACAGTTACCGGTACAAAAGGAAGTTGTAGTGGAACAGCTACATCTACTGTAACAGTAAATGCAACTCCTACACTTACAGTAAACTCGCCTACTATTTGTACGGGAAATTCAGCAACATTAACAGCAAGCGGTGCCAGTACATACACCTGGAGTCCGGCTTCAGGTTTAAGTACAACAACTGGAAGTATAGTAACTACAAACACTTTATCAGTTGCTACTGTTTACACAGTAAACGCAACATCGTTGGGTTGTTCTGCAAAAGCTACCACAACAGTAACAGTAAATAATGCGCCAACAATAAGTGTAAATACAGCAACCATTTGTATAGGAAATACAGCTACTTTAACTGCCAGCGGTGCAACAACATATACTTGGAGTACAACCGCAACAAGTGCCAGCATTACGCCATCGCCAACTACCACAACTGTTTATACTGTAACGGGAACATCGAGCGGATGTTCTTCTGTAAAAACAACTACTGTAACTGTAAATTCTTTACCAACTATAACAGTAAATAGTGCAACTATTTGTGCGGCAAGTACAACAACTTTAACAGCAAGTGGTGCGAGCACATATACATGGAGTACCGGTACAATAAATGCCAGCATTACACCATCGCCAACTACCACAACTATTTATACTGTTACCGGTACAAATGCAAATAGTTGCAAAAATATGGCTACATCAACATTAACCGTTAACCAGCCTCCTATAATAAGTGTGAGTAGTACTACTATTTGTGTAGGACTTACTACCACTCTAACAGCCAGTGGTGCTACAACTTATACATGGAATACCGGTGTTACGAACGCTAGTATTACGCCATCGCCAACTACAACAACTGTTTACACGGTAAATGGCACAACAAATGGATGTTCTTCTTCAAAAACAGCAACAGTAACAGTAAACTCATTGCCGACAGTAGGTGTAAACTCAACTACTATTTGTGTAGGAAACACAACTACCTTAACAGCCAATGGTGCAAGTACTTATACTTGGAATACAGCTGCTACAACTCCTGTTATAAGCCCTTCGCCAACAATAACAACTATTTATACTGTAACAGGGACAGATATACACGCTTGCAAAAATTCAGCCACATCAACCGTAACAGTAAATTCGTTGCCAACAATAAGTGTAAACTCAACAACTGTTTGCGCAGGCAACACAACTACCTTAACAGCGAGTGGTGCTTCAACTTACACATGGAATACTGGTGTCATAAATGTCAGCATTACACCATCGCCAACTACCACAACAGTTTATACTGTTACGGGTACAAATGCAAATGCTTGTAAAAATTCAGCCACATCAACCGTAACGGTAAATGCTTTGCCAACAGTTAGTGTAAACTCAGCTACAATATGTGTGGGAAACTCTCTAACCTTAACAGCAAGTGGTGCAAACACTTATACATGGAACACGGGTACGATAAATGCCAGTATTACATCATCACCAACTACCACAACAGTTTATACTGTTACGGGTACAAATGCAAATGGATGTAAAAATTCAGCTACACCAACCATAACAGTAAATGCTTTACCAACAATTAGCGTAAACTCGGCGACTATTTGTGTAGGAGGTTCTGCTACTTTAATAGCAAGTGGTGCAAATACATATACTTGGAACACGGGCGTTATAACACCTACAATTACCACCTCACCAAACACAACTACTTTTTATACTGTAACAGGAACAGATATACATGCTTGCAAAAATTCAGCAACGTCAACCGTAACTGTATACACTTTGCCAATTATTAGTGTAAATTCTACTACTATATGTGTGGGAGGAACAGCTACTTTAGTTGCAAATGGCGCAAGCACATACACCTGGAATACAGGTTCAACTGGCGCTACAATAACTCCATCACCAACAGTGGCGACTATTTACACAGTAACGGGTACAAATATATATGCTTGCCAAAACTCTGCCACAAGTACTGTAAGTATAAAATCATTGCCTGTTGTAACGCCAACTGTTAACGAGGTTTGCGTGGGACAAACAATACATTTAATGTCTAATAGCATGGCAGGCTCTTTATATACATGGAGTGGACCAAACGGATATATATCTTCTATTCAAAATCCAACAATTACTAATGCTACAATTGCTAATTCAGGTGTATATACATTAACTATTTCGTCGGGGAGTTGTTTGGCGAGTAGTACGGTTAGTGCTATTGTTGATATAATGCCTACCATAGCAAATGCCGGATTAGATACAATTTCGTATAATTCTTCTTTATCAATGAGCGGTAATGTGCCGATAGTTGGGATGGGTACTTGGTCAATAATAACAGGTAGCGGAAACATTTTAAATAATAATCAAGCAAATACACAGGTAACTAATTTACAAAGCGGACAAAATATTTTGCAATGGACAATTTCAAATGGCGCATGTCCTGCTTCTTATGACGATGTTGTTATTATTATAAAAGATTTGCTGATTCCAAGCGGCTTCTCTCCTAATGGAGATGCTGTAAATGATAATTTTGAAATTAATGGACTTGGAGATTATACCAATGTAAAAATAAATGTATTTAACCGTTGGGGTAATTTGGTTTATGATAGCGGCGATTATAAAAATAATTGGAATGGCAAAAACATGGCGGGCGAAGATTTAAGCGATGACACCTATTTCTTTACATTAGAAATTCCAAAGAGAAGTACTATTAAAGGTTACGTGGTAATAAAAAGAAAATGAGGAGAATTTTATTCTTTACTATATTCTTTCCTTGTATGTTGAGCTTATACGCTCAGCATGATAACCTTTATAGTCAGTATATGTTTAATGGTTTACTGGTAAACCCTGCGTATGCCGGAAGTAACGAAGTGCTTAATGCAACCTTTGTTAACAGAAACCAATGGGTTGGTTTTGACGGGGCACCAAGAACCAGTACATTTAGTTTGCACACGCCTTTAAAAAATAAAAAAATAAATGTTGGTATAACCTTTACTAACGACTGTTATGGCATTACTACCCAAAACAAAATAAATGCAATTTATGCTTACAGATTATTTTTTAAAAAAAGCAGCCTATCCTTCGGTTTGCAAGTAGGTGTAGATTTTATAAAAAATAATTGGAATCTTATTCAAACTACTACCCCTAACGATCAGGTTTTTACAAGTCAGTTTAGTCAGCAAACAGTTCCTCAAACAGGTTTTGGTATTTACTATAAAGCACAAAAATTTTATGCAGGAATTTCTTCGCCTGATTTACTTTCAATAGGCACATCGAGTACTTTATACAAATCTGCACTTCTTACTGGAGGTTACCTTTTTGATGTGTCAGAAAATGTAAAAATTAAGCCTTTTGTGCTAGTAAAATATATTCGCAACTCACCTGTTGAGGTTGATTTAAATGCTATTGTTTATTTTAAAATGGTCGGTATAGGTTACTCATATCGTACAAATGATGCCATGGTTTTTTTAGCTACTGTTAATGTTAGTAAGCAGTTTAGTTTTGGATATTCTTATGATTTAACTACATCTAAGCTTTCGACTTATGTTAGAGGTTCTCATGAAATTATGTTGAAGTATGAATTCGGGTATAAAGTAAATCCGCAAAGTCCACGATATTTTTAATATATGAGATGCTACAAATTTTTTATATATGTACTATTTATTATTGGGTTTTATCCTTTTGTGATGGCTCAAAACGAAGACTCTGTCCGATATTTCATTCAAAACCTAAGCATTAATTCTAAGCGGTCAGATTTTAGCCCGTTTTTATATAACAATAAATTATATTTTTCATCCGGACGTGAAAATGATATTGGTGTCAAATATTATTCAATAGAAAATAATCAGGAGTTAATAGATGTGTTTAATGCTGAAAAAATAGATTCTGTTGATTTTAAAAAAGTAAAACCGGTTACAGAAATAAACACCAGGTTTAATGATGGGCCTATTTGTATAAGTAAAAATGGCAAACAATTATTTATAACCAGAAACGATTCGAAAAGAACAAAAGGAAAAAATAAAAAACCACTCAGTATTTTTGTTTCGCAAAAGGATGGTAATGGTTGGAGTGAACCTAGAGTTCTTCCATTTTGCACAGGGGAATTTTCTTATTGTCACCCGGCTTTAACAAGTAATGGAACACTTGTTTTTTCATCTGATGTATCAGGGGGTTACGGCGGAATGGATTTGTATTATTCGAAATTTGAAGGTGGAGTTTGGACTATACCGAGAAACTATGGCCCTAACATAAATGGAAAAGAAAATGAAATTTTCCCTTTTATTTCAGCAAACAATATGCTGTATTTTTCGGTCAATAAAAAAAATGGTTTTGGTGGGCTAGATATATACTCGTTTAACTTAAAATCTCCTACTCATAGCCAGGTTCAAATTTTAGAATCACCTATTAATGGTCCTTTTGATGATTTTGGTATATGTGTAGATTCAACAGAACGAATAGGTTATTTTTCGTCTAATAGAGATACGACGAATGGTGATAATATATTTTATTTCAAAAACAAATATCCCGATTTTAAAAATTGTACGCTCCAAAAAAAGCGAACTTATTGTTTTACTTTTTATGAAGAGGCAACACAAATGAATTCTGATACATTAGGAATGATATATGAGTGGGATTTTGGTGATGGAACAAGAAAACGTGGACTAGAAGTAAAACATTGCTTTAAAAAAATCGGCAATTATTCTGTTCAATTAAATATTATAGAAAAAACCTCAGGCAATTTATTTTATAATGAATTAAGTTATGATTTTGAGGTTGAAGAACCTAAACAATTTTATATTGATTGCCCTGATACTATTGCAAGATCAAAAAAGTTTGTAATAAACACTCAAAATGTATTCATTCCTAAACACACAATTAAAGATTATTTTTGGTTTTTTGGCGATGGCAAATTTGTTGTTGGTAACCCCCCACTTATACCGCATGTTTATAAAACAGATGGAGAGTATACTATGAAATTGGGTGTTATCGCTAAAAATGACTCAACCGGTGAGTTAGAGAAATTTTGCACTTATAAAACTGTACTGGTGCGAGATAGTTTGTGGATTGCCCGCCACAAACCGGATTTGGTTAGAGTAAAATTAAATTCAAATGTTTCTAAACACACGGCAAAAGAAGATAGCATTAATTATAGAGTGCATTTAGGTACATCAAAGAAAGACATTCCGGTTAATGCAGAAATTTTTAACGACTTGCATAATGTAAAACAATACAAAGAAAAAGATGGTTATACATATACATCCGGAAATGCTAAAAAAATATCGGATGCAGTTCCTGAGTATAAAAAAGCGCAGGAAAAGGGATTTAAAGATGCTGCGGTTGTTAGTTTTAAAGGAGATAGTATCGTTGCCAATCAGCAAAACGCCACCAAGGGAACAATATATGATGAAAACACGATTATTGACTTAAGTGCTTTTGCGGGGTTGCGTAAAAAAAATATTTTCTTTGATTTAAATAGTGCCGAAATAAATAAAACAGCCTATAAGTATTTAGACTCATTAGCCGGTGCAATGAAAAAAAATGAAAATTTAGAATTAATTATTTTGGCCGCCTGTGATCGTGCCACAGAATATGTACCTGGTAATGCGCTTTCTAAAAACAGGGGGGCTACTATACTTAAATTTTTTACCTCAAAAGGCATACAAGCAAGTAGGTTGGATATAAACACAATAGGAAAAAATATGCCAATAGAATACGAACCTGGGAAAAATATAGTAATTTCAAATCGTCGTGTTCAAATACTTTTGGTAAAAAACTCTAAATGAAAAAAATAATTGCCCTATTTGGTCTACTACTCGAATTGTGTTTCGGTAATTTATCTGCCCAACCCTTTCCTTCAGCTGATGAAAAAATCCCTTTTTTATGTACGTTTAGTAAAAATTCTGAAAAAGATTGGGGTGATGATGACTTTGTACAGATATACTTTTTTGTAGTTCCTCAAACCGAAAAAAACCCAATTTATATACGAGTTTTTGATCCCGATGTTGGTGGTAAGTATGATGAAGTTCATGATGCGTTTAACAGTAAAACAAGGTTCTCGGTATATGGAGGAAAAGGAGCTGTATCTAATCCTGATGCTAAAAAACAAACCCCAACGGGTAATTTTAAAAGTGGCATTCAACTAAGTTCAAAAACTTTTGGAGACGACCCTACTTTTGATGATAAGTGGTACACACTGGGTCCGTTTAATCCGGTTGAAGGTGAGCTGCAACCTGAAGGCTATGTTTTTAAATTAGTTATTGAGGGCATGGATGGCGATGATGGTAATTTATATAAAATGTTTTTATCATCGCTTCCAAATGAAAACAAGGCTATTGAAGGTGGTAACGCTTTTACTTACGAATATTCTTTTAGAATGGCAGATGCAAAGGGCTCAATTTCTCATTTGTATCCTTTTGTGGGAGCAGGGATAACTGCTGTGAAAATTAGTGTATTTGATTTTGATGATGATGGAATTCTACGTGTGGTATCGGTAGCAAAAAAAGGAGAAATAACTAAATCTTCCGGTAATGCTGTTTGGTTAGATAACACACATAAAATAACAACCGAAGAGTTAAACACTTCTTTAGATATTCAGTTTGTAAAACAACAAGATTCTAAAAATAATAACGTGGTAGTTTACATAACTAATCAATATGGCGAGTTAATGCCTTTTTATGCTACACCAATTGGAGGTGTACCTAAATATAAATTTAAAATAGCTGTAAAGAGTGCTGACTGATATAACAGAAATGCATAAAAATAAAATATCGGGTTTAATAGTAGTTTTTTTGATATGCAATTTTCTGCATGCACAAACTTTTAATTTTAAAACCTATACAGATGAAGATGGATTGGCACAATCATATGTGTATTGTGTTTCTCAATCAAGCAAAGGGTTTCTTTATCTTTCTACGGGAGATGGTTTTTGCAAATTTGATGGCAATGAATTTAAAACATATACCATAAAAGATAACCTTGCCGAAAACTTTATCAATACACATTTTACCGATTCAAGAAACATAACTTGGATTGGACACTTCCAAAATGGAATTTCTTATTTAAGTGGTAATACATTTTATAAGGTAAAAGGTTCTGAAAAAATAGAAACTAAAGTAAATGCTTTTGCTGAGGATAAACAAAAAAATATATGGGTAGCGGCTCAGCAAAAAGGTTTATATAAAATTGATAGCACCTTAAAATTTAAGCAAATAGCGGCAACGGCTACTGAGAATTTTAATGCTATTTATTTTGACTTAGATAATCAGTTATTGGCTGCAACAGATGAAGGGCTTATTCTTTTTAAAACTGACGGGCAAAAAGAAATAACCCCTGTTTGTAGTATTAATGGTTTTGAAGGAAAAAAAATTAAATGCCTTGTTCCATGTGATTCGTTAAGAAATGCTTTTTGGGTAGCCGTTCCTGGCGAAGGTGTTTATAAAATATTAAAGGCAGGAAGCTGCTATTATATCTACACACAAATTGTAGAAGACTTAGGCTCTGCCTCAATGAATGTTTCTGCACTATTTGTAGATCATTCGAGAAATTTATGGGTTGCCTTACTTGGTGAGGGCTTGCGGAAAATATCATTCGACAGATTCAATATTAGCAATGTATTGTATATAAATAAGGCTAATGGACTGAGTAATGAATATGTACAATCTATTTTCCAAGATTTTGAAGATAATATGTGGTTTGGTACATCAGGTGGTGGGTTAATTGAAATGCCTATAAACAAATTCAGCTATTTTGTTCCGCAAACCAATGTAAAATCAATTTTAACCGATAATAAAACCGGAAATATTTGGACGGGAAATGACAAAGGTTTGCTTTTAGTCAACCTAAAATCTCAAAATAAAAGCACTCAATTTAATGCGAGTAATGGTTTTGTAAATGACCAAGTGAATGCATTAATGCAAGATAGTGCTGGTAATATTTGGATAGGGACTTCGGAAAATGGTGTTTTTATTTATAACTCGACCACTAACAAATTCGAAAATTTTTCTAAAAAAAATAATTTAAAATCTCTCACCATAAATACAATTGCTAAAACAAAATCGGGTAATGTTGCTATAGGAACTACTGATGGACTCTATTTTTATAACCCAAGAAAAGATAAGGTTTCTTTACTGACCACCTTAGAAGGATTGATGCATAACGACATTCAACAAATTTATTTAGATAGTAAAAGTCGTTTATGGCTATCTTCTCACGGAAGCGTGCCTTACTATATAAAAAATGACGAGTTTACGGTTTTAAAAAATATTCCAGATAATTATATAAACTCGGTAGCAGAAGATAATACAGGTTTAACCTGGATTGCGACAGAAGGAGATGGTGTAGTTTGTTATGATGGCAGCGATTTTAAACGATATAAAACAGATGATGGCCTACTTTCTAACTTCTGTTATTTTGTGATGGCAGATGCCAATAATACAGTTTGGATTGGGCACAAAAATGGATTGAGTAAAAAAGAAGACGGACAAAAATTATTTAAAAGAGTTACCAAAGCAGATGGACTTCTTTTTCAGGAAAACAATTTGAATGCTTGTTTCAAAGATGAGAAAAAAAATATGTGGTTTGGTACTACTACTGGTGTTGTAAATTATGATTGCGAAAACAATAAAATAAACACGCACGAACCGCGTACTACTATTTTTGGGGTTAACTTAGATGACCATTTTTATACTACGGTCGAAAATATTTCAGTGCCTTATAAACATTACTCAGCTCGAATTGATTTTATTGGAGTTTCATTAGTTGACCCTACCAAGGTAAATTACAAATACCGTATGTTGGGTTTAGATACTATATGGAGGTACACCTCTAATAGATATGTGGAGTTTCCTAAAATAGCTGAGGGAACATATACCTTTCAGTTACTTGCTTGTAATAATGATGGCATATGGAATATTGCCCCTGCTGAAATTAAATTTGATATTGATTTGCCTATTTGGAAAAAGGCATGGTTTTATATTTTAGCCACACTATTTTTAGTTGCCCTACTCTATTTTATTATCGTTTGGCGTACCAGGTCATTAATTAAGGCAAGGGTTTTGTTAGAAAAAATGGTTGATGAGAAAACATTTTTATTAAAAAAAGAAAAGGAAGTAGTTGAGCATATAAAATCTGAATTGGAGGAAAAGAATAAAGACATTACGGATAGTATAAATTATGCAAAAAGAATTCAAGAAGCCATTCTACCTTCTAAAGAATCGATATTAAAAGTGTTCCCGCAGGCTTTTATATTGTATAAACCAAAAGATATTGTAAGTGGAGATTTTTATTGGTTTACCGAAACTGAAGATTATTACCTTGTTGCTGCTATTGATTGTACAGGACATGGTGTTCCCGGCGCATTTATGTCCTTAATTGCATCAACATTGCTTAAAGAAATAGTAAGTGGAAAAAAGGTTTATGTGCCTTCAAAAATATTGCAAGAACTTAACAATAGTATTATAGAAACTTTAAAACAAAGTGATAGCGATAGTTCTACACGAGACGGGATGGATATGTCAATTTGCTGTGTTGATAAAAAGAAATCTAAATTGACTTTTGCTGGTGCGGCCAGGCCATTATACTTTATTAGAGATAAAGTTTTAATTGATACAAAAGGGCAAGGTTACCCAATAGGAGGGCATTATGGTTTAATGAATTTAACTTACTCTGATACAGAGATGGATTTACAAAAAGGCGATTTATTTTATATTTTTTCGGATGGATATGCTGATCAGTTTAGAGATGGCGATAAAAAGAAATTTACCACAAAAAGATTAAAATCTTTACTTACTGAGATATGTGATAGTGATATGAATTTACAATGCCAAGCACTTGATGATGCTTTTGAGGGGTGGAAGGGGAATGGTTCTCAAATTGATGATATACTTATTATCGGAATAAGAATATAAATTAAGAATCAATTTCTAATACAGATAATTTCTATAAGATAAGTACCAATTAAGCATTTTGTTTAATTGCCCTACAGTAAACGGTGTTTTGCAAGGTGCAGGATGATATGACATTATATTACCTATTATAGGTGTATAGTAATTTCCGTTAGCATCAGTATTTGTCCCTGTCCACTGGCATCCGGTTATTGGAGCAGGGTTAATGTCGGCTGGCGTATCGCAAATAGAATCTCCGGCGGCAATACAATTACTTTCATTTACTAGTTCTGCGCCATTAGCTGTTTCAAAAGTATGAGCTAAAGAGAAAAAATGACCCATTTCGTGCGACCAACATTTCCCGTCAGCTAAACATGCGTGTGTTAAAACCATATAATCCCCCATTTTTCCAGCAAATCCTGCTTCGGGCGCCGGAACTATGCTGCCAACAATATATACATTAATCATATTATGAACCTCATAAATGGCATGTACTTCGGGTGTTTCTTTTACCTGATCGAATTGATAATATTTATAATTGTAAATAGTATCCTGTTTACAAATAAAAAAACTTAAGCAAATTGGCGCAAAATCTGTATTTAAAGTTGCCAAGGCGGTATTTATTTGTCCTTGGGTTACGTTAGTGTGGTTTAAACTATCGGTTATAATGTGTACAGCTAGAGATAATTTTTTATTTAAACATTTTGTTGGTGCTGTTGACCCAGCTTGCATAACACTTGCTGTATGCGTTGTTTTTTGATTAGATTGTTTTGGAGCTACTGTACCTGATTTTTTAGCTTGCGAGAATGCGGAAAAGCTACCTATAAAAAAAAACAGGGCGATATAATAGTGCTTACAACTTAATATTGACATAATAATTGATATATAATTAAAAATAAATGTATTAAAAATTTCTTGTTCAAAGAAAATAAAATAAATTTGTTTGTTATCTATTATAGGTTAAATTTTTTATGACAAAACGCTTTTGCTTATTTTTTGCTTCGCTTATTTTCTTATTGCGTTTTTCTTCATTTGGTCAAATTACAACAAGCACGCTTACCGGTTGTGCCCCTTTAGTTAATGTTACCTTTACTTATACACCTGCAGGTACAAACCCGCTATGGGATTTTGGGGATGGATCAACCTCGCCGTTACAAAACCCATCACATACTTTTGCAACAAAGGGCACTTATATTGTAAAATATACGGCTAATGGTGGGGTAAACGCACAAACTACAATAACTGTTTTTGGCAAACCATCGCCAAGTTTTACGGTAACTTCACCGGATAAGGGGTGTGTGCCATTGGCAGTGGATTTTCAGGATCATTCTACAAGTAGTGGAGGTGCTACAATAACGCAATGGCAATGGGACTTTGGTGATGGCGGATTTAGTTTAGCCAATTCTGCCACTCAAACATATACTTATAATGTAGGTGGGCAATTTAATGTTGATGTAAAAATTACCGACTCTAATGGCTGCGACTCTTCGTTTACTGTTAATAATATGGTAATTGTTTCGCAAAAACCAACAGTTTCTTTGGTTACAAACCCTAATCCGGCTTCGGCCTGTACACCACCATTAACAGTTACTTTTACTAGTAGTGGTAGTACAAGTCATTCTCCTGTAGGTCCGGCACTAACTTACTCATGGACGTTTGGTGGAGGCGTTACATCTAATTTAGCTACACCGCCACCACAAACTTATATGGCATTAGGTGTTTATCCGGTAACTGTTATAGTTACCGATGCCAATAACTGTTCAGACTCTGCCAAAAAGAATGTTACTATACAACGTCCAACAGCAGCATTTACAACTAATGATACTGTTTGTTTACAGGCGTCGTTTAATTCGACAGGAAGTTCGCCCGGTGTTCAAACCTGGAATTATGGTGATGGAACTACGGGTGCTACCGGAACACACACGTATACTGCCTCAGGACATTATCATGTAAAATTAACAGTAACTAGTGGTGCTTGTTCTGATACTGTAGGTTATAATGTATTTGTACAACAACCTATTGCCAATTTTAGTGTTACTCCTACTTACATGTTTTGTAAATTACCAGGAACAGTTAATGTAGTAAATTCTTCTACACCAAGTACCGGAACTACGTACCAATGGGCATATTATGAAAACTATACCCAATATAGTGTTACACCAACATCATATACATTAACAAGTCCAAGCCCAACTTTTACTTTAACGCATTTAGATACGAATAGGTACACCATAAATAAATTAGATATTATGGATTCTATTAGTTTATGGATTACAACAGCACAAGGTTGTACGTCACATAAATCTTTTATTTTAATTGACACTATATTTTTGCCTACGGCACGTTTTATGCCTGACAAGTATGAAGGGTGTGCGCCTCTTACGGTAACGTTTTCTGATTCGAGTAAAACAGGACCAAGAAACCCAATTACATCTTGGCAATATAATTTTGGAGATGGAACCACTACTACTATAAATTCTGCCCCGGCAAATACAGTACATACATATACTGCCGTAGGCATTTACTATCCTACTTTAATTATACATACACAAAATAACTGCCCAGATACTTCCTATGCTATAGAAATAGAGGTAGGTAAAAAACCTGTAGCCAGTTTTAGCGTATCACCAACTACTGTTTGTATTGGTGATAATGTTCAGCTTACAAATACATCTACTACTCCGGCAGATTCTATTGATACTTGGCATTATTATGGTGATGGTGGTTATTATGTATCTTCTTGTTCTGATAATGCAAATGTATCTTCACCATTTACACATGCAACAGGCCCACAAAATATTAGCATGGTAGCATGCTTTAGAGGTTGTTGTGATACAACCACTCAAACAAACGCGGTAACTGTAAATGGCCCATTAGCAGCATTTAGTGTGGCTATGAATTGTGACTCATCTCATGTGTTTAATTTTACAGGAAACATAAGTGATGCTACAAATTGGACTTGGGATTTTGGTGATGGCGATTCTATTCCGAATTCGACAGCAATGAATATATCGCATACATATACAGCAACCGGAGATTATAATGTTATTCTTACTGCATATAATCCAGGACACCCAACCTGTAAAAACTCAGTAGATACCGTTCGAATTCATGTGAGAGATATAAAAGCTAATTTTAAATTTGATACTCTATTATGTTCTAAAACACCGCATAATTTTGATGCTTCTATTTCTACCGATGTTTATACGGATCCACATAATGGTTATATATGGATTTGGGGAGATGGCACACACCCAGATATAACAAGTAACGCGGTTACCTCGCACACCTTTAGCGCTTCAGGTAGAGATACGGTAACTTTAATTGTAAAGGATGTTAATGGTTGTGCTGATACGGTAAAAAAAGTAATTAAAGCTTTTTCTACGGTAGCATCATTTAGTGTTAATCCGGTTATGTGTGCTAATAGTACACTTACTTTTACCAATACATCAACTTCTGATACTACTATTACATCCTCAACAGGTTATAGTTGGAATTTTGGAGATGGAAGTGCTTTATCTACTCAACAAAATCCTACACATACATATACTATATCAAATGTAAGTATAACTAGCATTACAGTTACATTAATAGCTACTAATACATTAAGTTGTACTGATTCTGTTAGAAAAGTTATTTCAATTTCAAGACCTAACGCTATATTTCATCCTACCAGTAGTATAAACATTTGTGCGGGTAGTGCGGTAAGTTTTCTTAGCTCAAACTCGTACCCAAGCATGACATGGAATTATGGAGATGGTACTACATTAGGACCTACTCCGCCAACTACTATCACTTCTCACTCGTATACCACATCAGGTAGTTATTCGGTAACACTTTCGGTAGTAGATGCTGTAGGTTGTACTGATGTAAAATCTTATAATCAATCAATTAACGTACAAAATATCCCTATAGTAGATATAACATCCCCTGCATTTAATAACCCTAATTTATGTTATCCGTATCAGGCACATTTTAAAGATAATTCGGTAGTAAATATATTTTCTTTCCGTAATTGGAACTTACATAATGGTACACCTGTTAATAATGTTTTAGATAGTGTAGGGTTACTTTGCCCTTTACCCGGTACTTATACAGTATCGTTAACCGAAACTACCACTAATGGTTGTAAAGATTCTATAACCAAAACAATTCAAATTAATGGTCCGCTTGCCGATTTTACGTTAACCCCAAGTGTTATTTGCAGAGATCAAAGCATAACTTTTACTATAATCGACACCAATGATGTAGCTACTTGGCATTGGGACTTTGGTGATGGAAAAGATACTACTGCTAAATCGCCAATATCACATACTTATAATTTCCACCCGCCAAACGGAACTACTAATGTTCAATTAATTTTTTGGAGTAAAGATTCAAGTTGTGCGCAAAGCGTGCCTCATCAAATAAGTATTAGGCAAGTTATTGCAAACTTTATTGAATCTGATAGTGTTCATTGTATTGGTATAAGAGATACATTTAAAAATATATCTTCCGGAGCAAATACATATGGCTGGAGTTTTGGTAATGGAGTTACCGATACAACCTATTCGCCAATTTATCAATATACCGTTGCGGGTACGTATAGTGTAGAACTCCATATAAAAGATAATGTTGCCGGATGTGTAGATACATTAATTAAAAAAATGATTATTTATCCATCCTTTAGCGTAACTGCAACGGGTGACACTATTTGTGAGGGAAACCTTGCTCACTTAAATGCGAGTGCTGCTAACACTTATAGCTGGACTCCACTTACGGGTGTATCAATTAGTTCACCTATTATTGCAAATCCAACTACGTCACCAAGTGTAACAGCGTCTTATTCGCTTATAGCTGGCGATGCTAATGGCTGTAAAGATAGCGTTTCACCTGTTGTAGTCTTTGTGATAGAAAAACCTGATACGGTAGAGGATGTTCATACAATCGTTATTGGTCAAACGTATACTTTACCGGGTTTACCAACCAATTCAGTAACAGCAGGCTATACATATACATGGAGTCCTACCGATAATTTAAGTTGTACTAGTTGTCCGGCACCCGTATTTAATGGAACAGTTGATGCGCATTATGTGGAAACAATAACAGATGCGAGAGGATGCTTTTCGGTACATTCTACCTTCGATATACATGTAGAACCCTTGGCATCTGTTGATGTGCCAACGGCATTTACACCAAATGGTGATGGAACTAATGATGTAGTATATGTAGCAGGTTGGGGCATAAAGAGCTTACAATATTTTAAAATATACAACCGTTGGGGCGAACTTGTTTTTGAAAGTGATGATATTAAAGTTGGTTGGGATGGAACTTATAGAGGAACCCCCCAAAATGTAGAAACTTATGTGTATCAAGTAAGTGTAACCACTTATATAAGTCAAGAGCCAATTGTAAAGAAAGGTTATATCAAATTATTGAGATAGTGGGTTTATAAGGAATAACATAAACAATGTTAACGCTACTTCTTATAAAACAATAAACATTACATTTATCATGTTCAACTTAAATAAACTAAACTTATAACACAATGAATAAAATAAAAACAAGCAAAATTCTTATACCGGTAGATTTTTCTAAAACATCTTTAAATGCGGTTAAATATGCTGCTTTTATGGCGCAATTTACAAAAGGAGAACTTGTATTAGTACATGTTCAGAACAAAAGCGACTTATTGGATATAATAATGCCAGCCGTTAAACTAAAAGACATATCTGTGATAACGAATTTTTTAGCTGATAAACTTGAAAAAGTTGCGGCTGACATTAAAAAAAGATACGGCATAAAAGTAACTACTTATGTTTCTACTGGAAATACAACGTCAGAAATTGTTAGTATGGCTGAAGAAACAAATTCAACGATGATTGTAATGGGCACACACGGAAAAGATTCTGAAAATGGTTTCTTTTTAGGTAGCAATGCTTATCGTGTGCTTACTAAGTCTGATGTTCCGGTTATGACTGTACAAACGGCTGCTGAAAAGTTAG
>Ga0209622_1000011_pt1 | contig 20875 bp, 11 predicted proteins | sample TexAe_OM3H0_M2_FD_187943 | JGI IMG/M metagenome (GOLD analysis project Ga0209622, IMG submission 187943) | Forest soil microbial communities from Davy Crockett National Forest, Groveton, Texas, USA - Texas A ecozone_OM3H0_M2 (SPAdes) (version 2) | ecosystem: Environmental > Terrestrial > Soil >...
CAGAACCTGTTAAAGCTACGTTCGCATTATTTCCACAAACCGACTGATCTGTTCCTGCATTTGCTGTCGGACCAGGTGTAACCGTAATTGTTAAGGCGCTTGTAACCGGCACACAACCACCGTTATTTGTTGAGGTAAGAGTTAATGTAACAACTCCTGCAGTTGCGTCGGCAGCACTTGCATTATAGGTTGCGTTAAGTGTAGTGTTGTTAGGTGTAAATGTTCCTGTTCCACTGGTTGTCCAAGAACCAGAACCTGTAGATGAAGTCCCGCTTAATGCAACAGCTGAATTATTAGCACAAACACTTGCGCCGGCTCCTGCATTTACAGTTGGTGGTGCAGTATATTTAATAGTAAGTGTATCGGCTACGGCTAAACAATTTGTGTTATTAGTTGATGTAAGAGTAAGTGTTACCACGCCGCCTGAAATATCATTGGCACTTGAAATATAAGTTGCATTTAATGTAGTGTTATTTGGTGTAAATGTTCCTGTTCCGCTTGTACTCCATTGTGCGGCACCAGTGCTAGATGTTCCGTTAAGCGCAGCATTTGGATTATTTGAACAAACAAATATATCTGCACCTCCATTAACTACCGGAGCAGGTTTAATAGTAACCACCATTGTATTTGTTGCAGCTAAACAATTTCCGTTTCCGGTTGTTGTAATAGTTAGTGTAACTGTTCCTGCAGTTATATCGGCAGTGCTTGGAGAGTAAGTTGTACTTGCCGTTACATTATCAGGATTAAATGTTCCGCTTCCGGAACTTGTCCAGCTAATTCCACTTGCAACACTAAACGTTCCGTTTAATGTAACTTGCGAATTGTTAGCACAAACAGTTTGACTTCCTCCTGCACTTACTGTTGGCGATGGAGTTATTGTAATCACCATTTGGTCGGTAACTGCAGCACAAGCCCCATTGTTTAACGAAGCTAAAGTAAGTGTAGCTGTTCCGGCAGAAATTTCTGTTGCGCTTGGCGTATATGTTGCAGTAAGTGTTGTGTTATTAGGTGTAAATGTTCCGGTACCGGCTGAGCTCCATTGTGCAGAACCTGTACTTGAAGTTCCGTTTAAAGTAACTTGTGCATTATTAGCACAAACCGTTTGTCCTCCTCCTGCACTTACAATAGCCGGAGAGTTAATGACAACATTAACGGTAGCGGTAGGACTTACACATCCTACTGCAGATGTTGCAGTAACTGTATAAACTCCCGCATCGGCACTTGTAATATTTGCTATACTAGGGTTTCTTACAGATGAAGTAAATGTATTAGGGCCACTCCAATTATAGGTAGCGCCTGTATTAGTTGCAGTTAAATTTAAGGTTGAACCAACACACAAAGGTGAGTTGCTTCCTGCAACCGGTGCAGCAGGGGTTGGACTAACAGCAACAGTAACTGTTGCTGGTGCACTTGCGCAACCGTTGTTAGCAATAACAGTATAGGTTCCGTTTGCAGTAGCTGTTACTCCAGCTATAATTGGGTTTTGTATGTTCGAGGTAAATGTATTAGGGCCTGTCCAACTATAAGTTGCACCACCCGTACTAGTTGCAGATAAAAATAATGTATCACCAACACAAACCGGATTGTTTACGGATGCTGTTGGAGTAACAGGAGTTGAATTAATTACAGCATCAACTGTTCCTGTAGCACTTGTACAACCACTTACAGTAACTGCAAGAGAATATGTTCCTGCATTAATAACCGCAGCATTTGATATAGATGGGTTTTGTACTGATGAAGTAAATGTATTTGGTCCATTCCAACTGTAACTTGCCCCGCCAACTGCCGATGTACTTAAGTTTAATGTTTGACCAACACAAATTGGACTGTTACTTGTAACTGTTGGTGTAGCAGGAATTGGATTTACAATAACATTTGTTGTTCCTGTTGTACTTGTACATCCAAGTGAAGTTGCTGTTACAGAATAAATCCCTGCACTTGTAATATTATTTATAGATGGGTTTTGTGTATTTGCTGTAAATGTATTAGGCCCTGTCCAACTATATGTTGTACCTGTATTGCTTGCCGTTAAATTTAATGTAGCTCCTACACAAAGCGGCCCATTGTTACCTGCAGTTGGTGCAACAGGTGTTGGGTTAACAACAACGCTTACGGTTCCCGTTCCACTTAAACCACAACCTGGTACGGTTGCACTTACAGTGTAAGTTCCATTTGCCGCAAGCGTTACGTTTGTTATAGATGGATTTTCTAAACTCGAACTAAAACCGTTTGGTCCTGTCCAACTATAACTTGCGGAAGTAACAGAAGGAGTTGATAAGCTAAGTGTTTGACCTGTACAAACCGGACTGTTTGAACTTGCAGTTAATGTAGATGGAGGTGGTGGATTAACAACTACTGTTACTGTTTTGTTAGGACCGGTACATCCGTTAACTGTTACGTTTACCGAATAAGTTCCTGCATCAGTAAGTGTAGCATTTGTAATAGAAGGGTTTTGAATGTTTGCAGTAAATGAGTTTGGACCAGTCCAAGAGTATGTTGCTCCTGCAACAGCTACTACAGAAAAAGTTATCGTGTTACTTATACAAACAGGGCTATTACTTGATGCGGTTGGTGCCACAGGAATAGGATTAACGGTTACTGTAGCCACAGTTGTGCTTCCGGTACAAGTACCTGCTACTGGAGTTATTGTATAAGTAACTGTACCCTGACTTGCACCTGTTGCGGTTAAAGTTTGCGTTATAGCAGCACCCGAACTGGCCGATGCACCAGTGGTACCTGATTGAGTGTCTGTCCAACTAAATGTAGTTCCTGCAACGTTGCTTGTTAAAGCAATTGATGTGGCACTACCTGAACATAGTGCTTGTGTAGCAGGAGAGGCTGTTACAGTAGGAACTGGATTAACTGTTATCGTAACTACAATTGCTGTTCCTGAACAACTGGCAGTCGATGGTGTTATAGTATAAGTAGCTGTTCCTGGTGTAGTTCCAACGGTTGTTAAAGTTTGTGCAATAGTAGAGCCTGAAGCACTTGTTGCACCACTAACACCCGACTGAGAAACCGTCCAATTAAAAGTAGTTGCAGCAACGTTACTTGTTAAAGCAATGGATGTTGCATTGCCCGAACATAATGCTTGTGATGAAGGGGTTGCTGTTGCCGAAGGTATAGGATTAACAGTAACGGTAGCTGTTGCAGCAGTTCCGGTACAAGTACCAATAGTAGGTGTTATGGTATAAGTAACTGTTCCCGATACTACACCTGTAGTAGTTAATGTTTGTGTAATGCTCGATCCTGATGAAGCACTTGCACCACTAACTCCTGATTGGGTTTCTGTCCAGTTAAAAATAGTTCCTGCAACATTACTTGTCAATGCTATTGATGTTGCGTTTCCTGAACACAATGGTTGCGATGTAGGAGTAACTGTTACTATAGGTGTTGGACTAACTGTTACACTCACTGTTTGTGCCACACCTGCGCAACTGCCTCCTGTTGATGTAGGAGTTACTGTGTAAACCACAACCTCTGTATTTCCTGTTGTACTAACAAGCGTATTATTTAATGTACTTGTTGTTTGTGTGGTTATGCTTTCTCCTGTTGTGTTAGGATTATTTGTTGCAATCCATGTATAATTAGATGCAACATTACTTGTAAGCGGAATGTTTACGGTGCCACCACTACATATAGTTGCTGTACCTGCACTGGTCATTGCAGGAACAGGATTAACTGTAACTGTTGCAGTTATAGCAGTACCCGAACAACTAGAAGCTGTTGGTGTAATAGTATAAGTAGCAGTTCCTGTAGCAGTCCCTGTAGTTGAAATTGTTTGAGCAATGCTTGAGCCCGATGCTGCACTTGCACCACTAACCCCTGTTTGTGTTACTGTCCACGAATAAGTAGTTCCTGCCACACCGCTTGTTAAAGCAATAGATGTTGTGTTGCCCGAACAAAATGCTTGCGAAGTTGGAGTAGCTGTTACAGTAGGAATTGGATTAACTGTAATTGGTACAACTAAAGCTGTACCTGGGCAAGTTCCTGCGGTAGGTGTAATAGTATAAGTAGCTGTACCTGCACTTGTGCTCGTAGCTGTTAAAGTTTGTGTAATGTTAGCACCTGAGCTATTTGATGCACCACTAACTCCTGCTTGAGAAACCGTCCATGAAAAGGTGCTTGCTCCTATACTACTTGTTAAAGCAATAGATGTTGCCAAACCCGAACAAAGTGTTTGTGATGATGGGGTAGCTGTTATTGTAGGAACCGGATTTACGGTAACCGTAACCGTTTGCGCTGTTCCAACACAACTTCCACCTGTTGATGTTGGTGTAACAGTATAAATTACTGATTGAGTAGTTGTAGTATTATCAGTTATCGTGTTACTTAATGTATTTGTTGATTGCGTAGTAGTGCTTTCACCTGTTGTATTGGCATTGTTTGCTGCAATCCAGGTATAATTAGATGCTACGTTACTTGTTAAAGGAATGCTTACAGTACCACCACTACAAATAGTTGCTGTATTTGCACTGGTCATTGTAGGAGTTGGATTTACTGTAACTGTTGCTACAATAGCAGAACCGGCACAACCATTAACTGGCGTTATGGTATAAGTAACTGTACCTGCACTTGTGCTGGTAGTTGTTAAGGTTTGTGTAATGCTTGAACCCGAACTATTAGATGCTCCTGTAACTCCGGATTGTGTATTCGTCCATGAATAAGTAGTTCCCGCAATATTACTTGTTAATGTTATAGACGTTGCACCTGCCGAACAAATTGTTTGTGAAGATGGGGTAGCCGTTGCAGTTGGAACAGGGTTTACTTCAACTGTAACTGTTTGTGCTGCACCCGCACAACTTCCACCTGTTGATGTTGGTGTAACGGTATAAATTACATTTTGTGAAACAGTTGTGCCATTCGTAATTGTATTACTTAATGTAGCTGTACTTTGCGTAGTTAAACTCTCACCGGTAGTGTTAACGTTATCAGTTGCTATCCAGGTAAAAGTAGATGGCACATTACTGGTTAATGGAATGCTAACTGTGTTTCCGGTACAAATGGTTGCAGAGCTTGCACTTGTCATTGCCGGAGCAGGGTTAACTGTAACTGTAACTGTTTGTGCGGCACCAGCACAACTTCCACCTGTTGATGTTGGCGTTACAGTATAAATAACATTTTGTGCAACCGTAGAACTACTGGTTATAGTATTATTTAATGTAGCGGTTGATTGTGTAGTTAAACTTTCTCCAACAGTGTTTACATTATCGGTAGCTATCCAAGTAAAAGTAGATGGCACATTACTTGTTAATGGAATATTTACTGTGGCACCGCTACAAATAGTAGCTGTGCTTGCACTTGTCATAGCAGGTTTTGGGTTTACAGTTATAGTAACTGTTTGTGCAATCCCTGCACAACTTCCACCTGTTGATGTTGGTGTAACAGTGTAAATAACATTTTGAACATTGGTACTATTGTTTGTTATAGTGTTACTTAATGTTGCAGTGGCTTGTGTAGTTAAACTTTCTCCTGTTGTATTTACATTATCAGTTGCAATCCATGTAAAGGTAGAAGGTACATTACTTGTTAATGGAATACTGGCTGTTCCTCCACTACAAATAGTTGAGGTGTTTGCACTTGTCATTGTCGGTGTTGGATTAACAGTAACGGTTACTGTTTGTCCTGCTCCGGTACATCCTCCAAAAGTTGGTGTTACTGTGTAAATAACATTTTGAGCAGATGTAGTTCCATTTGTAATAGTATTGCTTAATGTGTTTGTTGACTGTGTGGTTAAACTTTCACCTGTTGTGTTTACATTATCAGTAGCTATCCAGGTAAAAGTAGAACCGGCAACTGTGCTTGTTAAAGTAATGTTTACAGTATTTCCTGTACAAATAGTTGCGGTACTTGCGCTGGTCATTGCCGGAGTAGGATTAACAGTAACAGTTATAGTTTGCGAAGTACCTGCACAACTTCCTGTTGTTGAAGTAGGAGTTACGGTGTAAATGACATTTTGTGCACTAGTAGTACTATTTGTTATCGTATTATTTAATGTAGCTGTACTTTGTGTAGTTAAACTTTCACCTGTAGTGTTTGTATTATCAGTTGCAATCCAAGTATAAGTAGATGCAACATTACTGGTAAACGGAATGCTTACTGCGCTTCCGCTACAAATGCTTGCATTATTTGCGCTGGTCATAGCGGGTGTTGGGTTTACGGTTACAGTTATAGTTTGTGATGTTCCTGCACAACTTCCACCTGTTGATGTTGGTGTAACTGTGTAAATAACATTTTGTACACTGGTGCTACTATTTGTAATGGTGTTATTTAATGTAGCGGTTGCTTGTGTAGTTAAACTTTCTCCGGTTGTATTTACGTTATCAGTTGCAATCCATGTATAAGTTGATGCAACATTACTGGTAAACGGAATGCTTACTGCGGCACCACTACAAATAGTTGCGGTACTTGCGCTGGTCATTGCCGGAGTTGGATTAACGGTAACAGTTATTGTTTGTGCAACACCTGCACAACTTCCTGTTGTTGAAGTAGGAGTTACAGTATAAATTACATTTTGAACAGACGTAGTATTGTTTGTAATTGTATTACTTAATGTGCCTGTATTTTGTGTAGTTAAACTTTCTCCGGTGGTATTTGTGTTATCGGTTGCAATCCAGGTATAAGTAGATGCTACGTTGCTGGTTAGTGTAATGCTGGCTGTTCCTCCACTGCAAATGGTTGCAGTACTTGCACTGGTCATAGCCGGAGTTGGATTTACTGTAACAGTAATAGTTTGTGATGTTCCTGCACAACTTCCGCCTGTTGATGTTGGTGTAACCGTATAAATAACATTTTGCACACTGGTGCTACTATTTGTAATGGTGTTATTTAATGTAGCGGTAGATTGTGTAGTTAAACTTTCTCCGGTAGTATTTGTGTTATCGGTTGCAATCCATGTATAAGTTGATGCAACATTACTGGTAAATGGAATGTTTACTGCGGCACCGCTACAAATAGTTGCGGTATTTGCACTGGTCATTGCCGGTGTAGGGTTTACGGTTACCGTTACCGTTTTTGCGGTTCCCGGACACGCACCTGCAAAAGGTGTAACGGTGTAAATTACATTTTGTGCACTCGTTGTACCATTTGTTATAGTATTACTTAATGTATTTGTACTTTGCGTTGTTAAACTTTCTCCGGTAGTATTCGTGTTATCGGTTGCTATCCATGTAAAAGTTGCTCCGGCCACGTTTGATGTTAAAGGAATATTTACTGTAGCTCCGGTACAAATAGTAGCAGTACCGGCACTTGTAACCGATGATGTTGGACTAACTGTTACTGTAACTGTTTGTGCTGTACCTGAACATCCACCTGATGTAGGAGTAACCGAATAAATAACATCTTGCGAACTGGTGCTGCTATTAGTTATCGAATTACTTAATGTATTTGTTGATTGTGTTGTTAAACTTTCTCCCGTAGTGTTTAAATTATCTGCAGCTATCCAAGTGTAGGTCGAAGCTATGTTACTGGTTAATGGAATGCTTACTGTACCACCACTACACAAAGTTGCCGAAGTTGTACTGGTCATTACCGGTGTTGGATTAACGGAAACAGTTACAGTTTGTGCTGTACCTGGGCAACCACCTGCTGTAGGTGTTACCGTATAAATAACGTTTTGCGAACTTATAGTACTATTAGTTATAGTATTGCTAAGTGTAGCTGTAGTTTGTGTAGTTAAACTTTCTCCTGTAGTGTTTACATTATCAGTAGCAATCCAGGTAAAAGTAGAACCGGCAATATTTGTAGTAAGCGGAATGTTAACGGTTGCGTTTGCACAAATGGTAGCTGTGTTTGCACTTGACATAGTTGGTGCCGGACTAACCGTAACAGTAACTACTTGTGGTGTACCAGTACAACTTCCTAAAGTAGATGTTGGCGTAACAGTATAAATAACGGTTTGTACACTTGTAGAAGTATTAATTATTGTATTATTTAAAGTAGATGTTGTTTGTGTAGTTATACTTTCGCCGGTTGTGTTAGGGTTGTCAGCGGCTATCCATTGATAAGTTGATGTAAGGTTACTTGTTAATGGAATGCTAACCGAACCGTTGCCACAAATAGTGGCAGAGTTTGTACTTGTCATAACCGGAGTAGGATTTACACTAACAGTTATGGAAGATGGGCCCATTATACAGCCTCCGTTAACCCCTACTACACTATAAGTAGTAGTAGTAGTAGGCGATGCAATAGGGTTACAAGTAGTTGATGAGCTTAAAGCGGTACCGGGTCCCCACGAATAACTAGCTCCTGAAGCACATACCGGACCTATACTAACTGTTTGTCCTGCGCAAATAGTTGGGTTAGCAGGTAGTGTAATTGGGAAGGCGGTAGGTCTTCTGGCAGGAATTAAGGTTGCGTTAAGATACATTCTTACCCCATTTTCATTACCCGCTCCAGAAGAATTATAACTATGCCCGCCCAAATAAAAAACGTTAGAGCCAACTGAATCCGGATTCGCAACATGTATTCCACTCGCAACAACAGTATTAGTTACAGTAGGCTTGCTAACACCATAATAGGTTTCATTTTTATATGTTGATGAGCCAATAATCGGCCAAAAAGCGGATATAACCCCAATCTCAGAAGTTACTTGCCCCTGGTATTGGCAAAAAGCCATATCCGGATTATAATCAGTATTAGTAATAGTAGTTGTGTTAAACGAAACTCCTCCGGTAGTTTGAAAATGCCCTCCTGCGGGTTGATGGTTTTCATATAAATCTATACCGGCACATTGCGCTAAAAAATTTCCTCCTTCATTAACAAAATCTACTACCCTTTGTACAGGCCTGGTATCAGGGTTACTGGCGTAGGCCCAGTGTGCTTCCGAACAAAACGTATAGCATTCTGCAAGACCTGTAAAATCGCCTGCATTTTGCACAAAATAATTTGTTACACCTGCTACAGTCAACATCCTTGTCTGAACGCTATCATATCCACCATTACTGAATACTGCAATTTTTGGGCGATGGTTCAGCGTATATCTTACATCAACAGCAACATCCGCATTTAGTTTAACAACAGTTACACTATTGGTAACTGCAAATGCAGCCATCACTTGCGTAGCAGTTAATCCACTTCCGTAATAAGGATGATCAACATAATAACTATCAACAACAAACTCACTGGCTATAAAAGTATAATTTGTTGCTGTGCCTGCAGTTGGATAAACCTTAGTAGCATTAGCTGTAAAGTCAACAGCATCTTTTGTTTTCCCTGATTTAATTACCCATTTAACGGGTATATCGTTTTGCAAAAGAGAATGCACCAACCCATAAGCCTTCAGATTAAAAACACCACCATTTAACTGGTTTGTATTATCCATAGGAATAACAAGAGAACCCGCTGTAATGGTTTGTGTATTTGCAACCGGAGGGGGTGAATCTCCTGCATCTAAACAAGTACCGGATACAATTGACCTGCTACCCGCAGGATTTGGAGTTGCCATGTTTGTATAGGTGGTACCATTAAAAGTAAACGAAGTCATTGAAGCATCAACTACATCTCCAATAACAGCTGTTCCTGGCACAGTATAGGCTAAATAAAAATAATAAGGGCCGTTACCAAGGTTTAATCCCTGCGAACCGGTAATGGTAAATGTACCATTTGGACTAGTTGCTGAACCAAAGAAATTGGCATTACTAAAACCTTGAGCGGTATCTGTGTAGTAAATTTCGGCTTGCGTTATATCTGTTAAAGGAGCTGTAGAGCCTGTGGTACTAAAAACAAATTGTGTAATTACATCGTTAGGTGTACAAAGACCACCGGTAATGTTTGCTTTAAATTCTAATATAGGGTTACTGGTAGATGTACAGCCTCGAATAATAGTTGAGGTTGTATATTGACTTACCGAGCTTGAGTTATAAACCGAAGGACTACTTGTGGCAAGATGCCCAAACGATTGTAAATTAGTGGGAGTGCTTGTACTTCCGTTAACTTTAAATGTTCCTCCTGTTCTTACTAAATCACCACTACTTGGTGAGGCAGTAGCACGTATCTGAAAGCCGTTAAAATTAATTTCATCTAGATTAACTTGTGTGCCAGCTGTAGTAAGATTAACTGTAATTGAAGCAGTAGTTGTAGTAACTGTACCTATAGTAATGTCTTGTGCAATAACTGCATTATTGGTAACTGTACCGGCAGCTGTATTAAATTGAAATCCAGCCGGCAGAGTAAGTATAAGAGTTTGATTTGTTTGGTTAGCATCAAAATTTGTAACCGCAGTTTCTACTAATGAAAAATTAACTGTATTATATCCAGTTGGTGTAGTAAATGTACTTGCACAAAAAACTTGATTTGAAAAGGCTTCGATAGTTGGCGCTGGGTTAACGTAAGAAACTATAACACTACCAGCCCCACCTGCTCCACCTGCTCTGCTTGTATTAGTTCTTCTTGTACCCGAACCACCACCACCGGGGGCCGTTCCTGTTCCTCCGGTAGCATTACTAACTCCGGTAGCCCCGTTTCCACCACCTGTAGCACCACCTGCTCCTGCTGTTGAACCTACTGCATTACCGCCCACGGCGGTACTTCCTGCACCGCCGCCGCCGCCGCCGCCAATAGTAGTTGAAGCTCCTGCGGCCCCGTTTCCACCTGCAAAATTAGTTCCGGCTGTGTTCCCTGTTGTAGTTCCAACACCACCTGCAAAACTACCCGTAGCAGTTCCTCCTGTACCACCTGGTCCGCCAACAGCAACTATGGATGTTACATTAAAAGACGAACTTCCACCCGCATTACCATTAGTTCCTGCGGTTGTTCCTCCTGTACCACCAGCACCCACAGTAACACTATAGGTAGTTCCAGGAACAACAGTAACCGTATTACTGGTATACGAACCACCTGCACCGCCACCACTTGCTACGTTGCTTCCTGTTGCAACACCTCCACCGCCGCCGCCGCCGCCCCAACATTGGACTGTAATAGTGGTAACACCTGATGGACATGTCCATGTAGTTGTACCCGCGGTACTAAAAGTGGTAGAACCATTTTGAGCAAAAACAACATTAGCGTACAAAAACACCATCATTAAAAAAGGAATTATATAATAATTCCTCTTCGGACGTTGCCCAACTGCAAATGTTGTTATTGTTTGTGTAACGTACTTAATGCCTGACTTAGCATAAAATAAAGAGTACGTATTTTTTAAGAGTGGGTAGAGTTTTTCCATGCGCTGCGTTTTTCATTATTAAACCTCTCCTATTATAAAATATATTTAAATATAATATATTTTAACGACAATAAAAAACATTTTCAACCACCCATAAAAATTCATCCATGTATTGTTTTGTGTTTGTCTGTTTTGTTCTACGTTCAAAAAATAAAAAGGTTTCAATTTTTTAATTATTGTTAAAACCTAAAAAATCGTTTTTACTATATATTACTCTGTTTTTTCTTTCTTGAATCAAAGATAGGTTAACAAGCGTCGATTAAAAAATACAATCTTAATGTAAATATTACATATGTAAGATTTTGTAAAAAAAATGTGAAAATTTCAGCAATTAAAATTGTTAATTATCATATTAAAAAGAGAAAATTTCTATTCTCGATTGACAAGATAACTCTTGCGCTAACCATAACTAATCTAAAACCTTCAAAATTAATTTCCACTCATTTAATTTTGCAGAGTAGGTTTTAGACGCATTAGCTCCGCTTGGTGAGGGTAGAACATGATAGGTTTGTTCTGTAAATTGCCCAACATGTTTTTTATAAAGTTTTTCTGCCTCCTTACTTGCAAAAAATACATGTTTAATATTTGGATGCTTTTTATAAAACAGATTAAAATTATTTGGGATTGCATTTTTAATTTTCGAATCGGCACTGCCTTCTCTTTCGCAATGACTTAAAACATCCCACAAAGCAATTTTATTTTTTGTAAGTAAAGCAATTCTCTCTGCATAATTATCTGCAAAGGGTTGATTAAAAATATCGAACATCAATTTCCAAAACTGATTGCCTTTGTGTCCGTAATATTGATTTATTTCTATAGAGCGTTCTCCGGGCGTAGTGCCAAGTATCAGCACCTTACTGTCTTTACTTTCTATAGGTGCAAAAGCGGCTTTCATTTAAAACAGAAATGTCTTAACTAATTACTAAGCTGTTTTCTCAACAAAAACGGCGGTACCATAAGCCAAAACCTCAGTAAGCCCGTTCATTACTTCGTTGGCATCGTAACGCATATTTATAATGGCATTGCAACCCATTTCTTGTCCGTGCTTTATCATTAACTGCAAAGCCTCTTCGCGGGTTTTTTCGCACAACTCGGTATAAATAGCGCTTTTGCCACCAAATAGGGTCATAAAACCGCCGGCTAAGTTGCCCACCAAACTTCTTGAGCGAACCGTAATTCCGCGAACTAAACCTAATTGTTTTGTAATTTTGTATCCTTCTAACGAAGTGCTTGTTGTAATTAACATGGTTTTATTTTATTTATAGTTTTTATAAAGGTATAAAATTTATAAAATGCTGTAATAATTAACTTCTTTTGCTGAACAATAATTAAATAAAAAAATGACCCTCAGACAATTTGTTATAAAAAACATCTACCCGCTTTTACAAAAATTTTTAAAATCAGAAAAAAGAAGTGTAGTAATAAGCAACATTAAAAATGTACAACCACTTTCTTCATTCTATAAATTAAAAGCCACTTCAATAAAAGGTGAAGAAATAAATTTTGAAAACTTTAGAGGTAAAAAAGTGTTATTGGTTAACACCGCATCTGATTGCGGTTTTACTCCTCAGTTTACGGCTTTGCAAAAACTGCATGAACAATATGGGCAACAATTAATTGTATTGGGTTTTCCGGCAAACGATTTTAAAGAGCAGGAAAAAGGAGCTGATGCAGAAATTGCTGCCTTTTGTCAGGCAAATTATGGAGTTACTTTTACTATGATGAAAAAAAGTGGGGTAGTAAAAAATAATAATCAAAACGAAGTATATAATTGGCTTACAAATCCATCTTTAAACGGATGGAACAAACAACAACCCGTTTGGAATTTTAGTAAGTATTTGGTTAACGAGCAAGGGGTGCTAACACATTATTTTGGCCCATCGGTAAATCCAATGGACGAAGAAATTATAAAAGCCATTAAGGCCTAGAGAAAAAATAAACATACGCCGCTTCGCTTTTATTCACCCCTTTTGCACTACCAATAGTACACCCATATTTATCTTTAATAGTTCCATCATCTCTTACTTCGCCAATAGTACATCCATATTTATCTTTTACAGTACCATTAGACCTTACCTCACCAACAGAACACCCATATTTATCTTTTACAGTACCATTAGATCTTATCTCCCCTGCAGAACAACCGTACTTGTCTTTAACAGCACCATTAGATCTTATCTCTCCTGCAGAACAACCGTACCTGTCTTTAATAGTTCCATTAGGTCTTACCTCACCAATAGAACACCCATATTTATCCTTTAATTTTTGTGCTTTTAAGGAAAATCCGGCTACAACTAAAAATAAACTGAAAGCAATTGTTTTCATAATATATTTTTTAATTAGAAAAAAAATAGACCAAGGCTGCTTGAGCTTTATTGGATCCATTATCAGAGCCGAGAAACCTGCCATTACTGTCGTAAACTTTTCCGTCAGAAGAAATTTTACCAAGATAACGACCGTTATAATCCAACACAGTTCCATTGTCGGTTACTTTACCAACCGAACTTCCATTGCTATCAAGTAAATTCCCATTCGATAGAAATTTACCGTTAGAGCTTCCATTATTGTCCCTAATCCCACCACTGGAAGAAACTTTTTCTACAATGCTGCCCGATGAGTTTCTGATTGTGCCGTCGGCCGAAATACTGCCTATATTTCTTCCCGAACTATCGTACAAAGGTTTTGTTTGAGCTTGCAACGAAAACGTTACCACAAACAACATTAAACTAAACGCAATTGTTTTCATAATAGGTGTTTTTTATTAAACACTATTATTCAAAGGTTATGCCATAAAGCAAAAATTAAAACCACTTAACATTTATTAAGATTAAGGTGCTCTAAATAAAAACAAATCAATTTGGATTCATTCTTTCAAATGCTTTTTGCAAATCATCAGGCCCGGCTTTAACCATGTTTTCGCTAAAGCCAAAAGTTAATTCGGTTTTGCCTTGTTTCATTTGCTCAAAAACAGATGCAACAAAATCACTAACAGGTGGGGCGTGGTCGTGTAAACCTTTTCCACCAAGGTCGGTGTTAAGTGCAGGCGGAATCATTTCAATAACTTCAATATTTTTTTCTTTTAATAAATGCCTTAAAGAAAGTGTAAACGAATGAAAAAATGCTTTTGTAGCTGAGTACACAGGTGTTTTTGTTAATGGTACAAATGATAAGCCTGAACTTACATTAATAATAGTAGTTAATGATTTTAGTTTTATGAATAACGAAGTAAGATGAAGCGGTGCTTCTATGTTAGTTGTTATTTCATCTTTGGCTCGTGTAAAAAAATCAGCATCGGTAACATTCATCCATTGCTGAATGCCTGCGTTGTTTATTAATACATTTAAATCACTATGTTTTTCAATAACCCATTTAAAAAGTTCTTCTCTTTCGGCAGCAACAGCTAAATCGCAAACCTTTGTAATTATTAAAGGGTGCTTAACTGATACTTGCTTTAACACATCTGCACGTCTGCCACAAATTATAACAGTGTTGTTTTCTTGCAGAAATCTTTCGGTTAATCCTAAACCAATGCCCGTTGCACCACCCGTAATTAAAATTTTGTTATTTGAAATCTTCATGTGTTTTTAATTTTTATGTTAATAGATAAAAAATTTCTTTCTCAAATTTGAGATAAAGCTAAGGTAAAATCTTTTTCTGATTCTTTTTCCTACTCTATATTTTAGAAGCTAATCCTGCACTCAAAAATCTTTGACTTTTTAACGATATTATTTCTGCTCTTGGCTATTTGTAATAGGTTATTAACGAAATAATAATAACCACTTTGTACCATTCAATTAATTTTACTAAACAAAAACAATTAAAATGAAAAAATCATTCTCATATTCAAATCTGTCAATTTCTGCATTGACATTTTTTTTATTAACTGTTGGCGTGTGTGGTGCTTGTAAAAAAACATCTAACACCTCAACCCCTAGTACTTCATCGGGCCCCGGAACAAATGAAGTGTGGATGCAAAACACTGCTTTCACTCCTAGTTCTATAACAGTTTCGGTAAACACAACTATTAAGTGGACAAATAAGGATGGAATGATACATACAGTTACCAGTACAACCGGGTTGTTTGATAGCGGCAATATTAGCAGTGGTGGGGTTTATAGTCGACAGTTTACTGCAACTGGTACTTTTCCCTACAAATGTGCTATTCATTCGGGTATGACAGGAACGGTTATTGTACAATAAAAAATAAGTCATGAAAAACGTAGCAATTTTTATTTTATGTGTGCTCACTTTTCATGTAAAAGCGCAGCTGTATAAAAGCACAGAAGGAACCGTTTCTTTTTTTTCGGAAACAGCTATTGAAAATATTGATGCTACCAGTAAAAATATCGAATCCATAATTAACAGTTCTACAAATGAAATTGTTTTTAGCGTAGCAATTAGTTCTTTTCAATTTAGAAGAGAAAAAATGCAGGAAGACTTTAATGAAGATTATATGGAAAGCGATAAATACAGGGATGCAACCTATAAAGGAAAAATAAATGAAAAAATTAATTGGAAAAAGGATGGCACCTACAAAATTACTTCACAAGGAGTTTTAACTATTCATGGTGTAGCAAAAGAACGTACAGATACAGGTACAGTCAGTATTAAGCAAGGAAAAATCACTATGAAAAATAGTTTTTTAGTACGAGTCGCCAATCATGGAATTAAAATCCCTCAATTGGTGCTTTATAAAGTTGCAGAAGTAGTTTCCGTTAAAGTAACGATTACTTATGCACCGTATTCTAAATAACTAAACACTAAACGGAAGCGTTTATTACTTTACAATAATCAGTCGTTTATTTATAACACTTTCGCTGTTTATAATGCTTAAGTTATACACGCCGTCATTTAAACTACTTGCATCTATATATGTTTTACCATTCATAATATAGCTTAACACAATTTTACCATTTACATCATATATCTGTATGGTTTGTTTTGTAGTACTATTGGTTTCTATACTAAAAACCCCCTTGTTAGGATTTGGATAAATAGTTACCAAGTTGTTTGATGTTGTATGGTTAACAATTCCAGTTACCTGCGCCGTATCAACATAAATTTTTGTAGAATCAACAGCATAATTATTATTAGTGCTTACAGTATTTTGTGGTGTAATGGTTACACCTCTTGTACTATCCATGCCATAATTAGGAATGTCAACATATATCAAATAACTACCTGTATCAACATTTGTAAACTGATAAGCGCCTGAAGTATCGGTAGTGGTACGTGCTGCGCAACCTCCACCAGGATTTCGGCCAAGCTTAACATCAATGCCTTTTAAAGGCGCACCCATAACGCTATTATGCCCAGTGTATGCTAATCTATGACCAAAACTAGGGTCTGACGTAATGACACCACTAATTATACCCGAACCTGTTTGATGAGCGATATCTATAATAGTAATATTATAGATATCAGATCCGTTATTACATTGGCTTGTAGCTGTAGTGGCAGAATCCCATAAATAAGTGTTTGGCCTTATGCTATAATAGGTTGGTACAGAACCCGGATAACTCATAGTATCTGCAACTGCTTTAATGTAATAGTTACCCGGCAGTATATTTGAGAGTGTGTAGCTGCCTGCTGTAAATGCAACCGAATCGAAAGCTGCACCCGCAGTTAATTGTTGACTGTATAAATAAACCCAACCCGATGATACCAAATGCCCAGTGCCGGTATCGTTTATAGTACCAACAATATTATCGAGCGGATAGGTGTTTATACTTACAGTTGATGTAGCCGGACAAGCATTTGCATCCATAACAGTTACTGTATAAATTGTATTTGCCGTTGGGTATACGGTTACAGTTTGTGTAAAAGCACCACCAGGAAAAACGGTATACGTGTATGGAGCAGTTCCTCCTGAAGGAAACGTAGAAATTGTATCGCCGCTAGTTGCACAAACAGTATTAGAACTTATGTTGCCAACAATTGTTAAAGCGGGCGGCTGTGTTACATAAGCTATAACCGAGTCAACGCAACCGTTTGCATCTGTTCCTGCAACGGTATAAGTGCCTGCACATAAATTTATAATTTGTGCTGTGTTATCTCCGGTAGACCAGGTATAAGTTATAGAAGAACCACTTGCTGTAGTGTTGCCATTGCAATTACCATAACAGTCAATATTGGCACCGCCGGTATTTATGCTTGGTAAATTATTAATAGTTACGTTACTTGTATCTGTATTTGAGCAGCCATTAGGATTAATAACTGTAAATAGAACACTATAAGTGCCCGGAGTAGCATAAGCATGTATTGGGTTCTGAAGGGTTGATGTGTTTCCATCGCCAAAATCCCAACTCCAACTTGAAACAGTACTTGTTGTTGCATCAGTAAAATAAGTTATATGCCCTTTGCAAAAACCCGAAGCGGTATAAGAAGCAGTGGGAACAGCATTAAAATTTAAAACGGTAGTAATAATGCTATCGCAGCCATGATAAGAAATTAATGTATCCTTATAGGTGCCCGGTGCTGTATATGTATGCGTGCCAACGGTATAGCTTTGCCCGGGACATATACTGGGTGATTGGGTTATGTTTGTGTCATTACACAATATATTATATCTAAATATAGTTCCGTTTCCACCGCCACCGCCATCGGTCATTCCATACAAATAGTTTCCATCTGTAATAAATGAACCATAAGGAGAGTTTCCATTATTAACTACAAAATCCATCAACTTAGCAAATCCTGTTCCGTCAGTTTTAATTTTAAACATGGTTCCCGAACTAATCGATCCACCATCATATGTCATTCCATACATATAATTTCCGAAAAGAAGAAGAGAGCCATCGGGTGTACTTCCATCGGCGGTACCTAAAAAATCATGTATATCGCTATAGCCCGTGCCATCTGTTTTTATTTTAAAAACAGTTCCTACTCCGTTTGCACCCGCAGCACGTGTTGTTCCATACAGATAAGTTCCATCTGAAATAACATTTCCCTCAGGATTTGAATTGGCCGGAAAATCATACAACAACGTGTAGCTTGTTCCATCGGGTTTTACTTTAAATAATGTTCCTGCACTATTTACACCACCGTAAGTTGTCATACCATATAAATAGTTGCCATCATACATAAGGGAGCCATAAGGGTTGCTACCATATGCTGCGCCATTAAAATTATACAGGTTTACATAACCGGTGCCATCAGGTAATATTTTAAAAACGTTTCCTGAATAATAGGTACCCCCTTGCTGAGTCATGCCATATAAATAAACGCCATCATAAATAAGAGAGCCCTGACCAACGCTTCCATTGAGCCCTGAAAAATCTAAAAGCTTAGTATACCCACTCCCATCTGTCATAATTTTAAAAATAGTTCCATCGTTATAAGTTCCGCCATAAGCCGTCATACCATATAAGTAGGTGCCATCAGACGTAAGGCTGCCATAAGGGCTTTTTCCGTTAGATGCGCCTGCAAAATCTAATAATTTAACAAAGCCAGTGCCATCGTGTTTTATTTTAAAAACGGTTCCGCTATCATTTGCGCCGCCATCATAAGTCATTCCGTACAAATAAGTGCCGTCATCATATAAATCGCCTATAGGATGCCCACCGGTTGATGCACCCGCAAAATCAAGTAATTTTTTGTACTGTGCATTTGTATGTAAACAAAATGCTATTGCTAAAAGTGTAAGTAATTTTTTAATCATGTTGTTTGCTTTATTAAATACAATAGTATAAAACTACAACAAAAAATAATTGGTTTAACAAAGAGAATTAAGGCAAACCAATACGCAGTAAAATTTTACAGGACTTTTACTTTTTATTTACAATTTTCCTTCATAAACCCAAAAGCATCATCTTTTCCGAGCTCAATGGCTTTTTTAAAATCTAAACAGGCTCCGGCATAGTCTTGCAAAATATTTTTTGATACACCTCTGTTGTAATAAGCCATCGCATTTCTTGGCTTTAACTCTATTAGTTTAGTAAAATCCTCAATAGCGCCCTTATAATCATTTAAGGCCGATTTTGATAAACCACGGTTGGCATAAGCTTCATCATACTTAGCATCTAATTCAATGGCTTTTGTATAATCTTGCACAGAGCCTTGTTTATCACCTGTTTTGCTTTTACAAACACCACGCGTACAGTAGGCTTTAGCATAGTTTGAATTTAGTTGTATAACCTTATTAAAATCTTTAATAGCATCGGCATAATTTTTTAATTCTGTTTTACAAAACCCCCTGTTATAATAAGCGTCCATATAATTGGTATCTAATTCAATTGTTTTTGTAAAATCATCTATAGCACCTTTAAAAATTCGCAATTGATTTTTACAATTCCCTCTATTATAATAAGCTTCTGAGTTTTTAGGGTCAAGTTCAATTACTTTAGTAAAATCTTTTATAGCCTCTTCTTCTGCCCCTATTTCATCTCTGCAATTTCCTCTATTAAAATAAGCTGAACTGTTTTTAGGTTCTAACTCTATTGTTTTAGTGTAATCCTTAATAGCCCCCTCTTTATCTCCTGTTTCATATTTACAAATTCCTCGGTTATAATAAACCGCGGTGTAATTAGGGTTTAATTCAATGGCTTTTGTGTAATCCTTAATGGCAGCTTCTTTATCACCCAATTCATATTTACAAACGCCCCTTAAATAATATGTTTTAGCTATAGTTGGGTCTAACTCAATTGCTTTGCTGTAATCTTGCACAGCCCCTTCTTTATCGCCTAATTTATATTTACAATCGCCTCGGTTAAAATAAGCCGAAGTTAGCTTAGGATCTAATTCAACTGTTTTTGTAAAATCTTGCAAAGCTCCTTCTACATCTCCTAACTCATATCTGTAATTGCCTCTAATAAAATAAGCCTTAGGAGATGTATGATTTAAACTTATTGCTTTAGTTAAGTCTGACACCGAACCTTTTGTATCGCCTAATTTTTCTTTACAAATTCCGCGTACGTAATAAGCCTTAGCAAAATTAGAATCTAACCCAATGGCTTTGCTATATTCTGTCAGTGCTCCTTTATAATCTCCGGCCTCGTCTTTGGCAAATCCCTTGTTATAATAGTCTTCGGCTAACTGCCCGTAAAAATTTAAACTTATTGCTGATATAAGTAGAAGTAATAATTTTCTCATGGCCGAACATTTTTAATAAAAACAATTAATGTTCTAAAAGTAACAATCAAATCTGTTTTAATTCTAAACCTACTTGTTAAATTGCATTACTCAAAAACAATTTATGATTTAGGTTGTCTTAATATTCTATCAATTTTTAAAACCAACTTTGGTGTGTGTGCCATCGCAATAAGGTTTATTGCTTGATTGACCACAGCGGCAAAATGCAGTCACTTTATCCTTATGTTCCTCTTTGCCCTCTTTATGTTTTACGGTTATGTTACCATACACCAAAAGCGGACCATTTTCTATAACCTCAACCATGCTTTCTACTTTAATTTCCTCCGTGTTTTCGGCTTCGCTGTTATAATAAAAACTAAGTGCACCCGAAGGGCATTTTTTTATTTGCCCTATAATGCGTTCGGTGTTTGCACCTTCGGGTTTAATCCATGGTTTTTCCATTGGGTTAAAAACGGTACTTAAACCGGCAGCTCCTTTCCAGCAAATGGTTGAATGTATGCAGGTAGCGGGTTTCCAAACTATGGTAATTTCTCCGTTGGTGTATTTTTTGGTTATGTCTTTCATACAGCAAAAGTTGTTATGTTTATTTGGCCCGAAAGTGTTTTATGTATAGGGCATTTA
>Ga0209622_1000012_pt1 | contig 20319 bp, 14 predicted proteins | sample TexAe_OM3H0_M2_FD_187943 | JGI IMG/M metagenome (GOLD analysis project Ga0209622, IMG submission 187943) | Forest soil microbial communities from Davy Crockett National Forest, Groveton, Texas, USA - Texas A ecozone_OM3H0_M2 (SPAdes) (version 2) | ecosystem: Environmental > Terrestrial > Soil >...
CTGTTACCGTTACGGGGAATGTACCTGCCGTACCATATGTATGAGTTGGAGTAGCTGGCCCTGCTGCTGCCCCTCCTCCATCTCCAAAATCCCATATATTTCCTGTCCCATTAGTTATAGTACTAGTGAAAACTGTAGCTGCACCTAAACAAACGGGTGTAGTAGCTATAGCCGCAGTAGCATTTGGGTTTACAACTGCGTTACCGGTAGCTGTGGCAGAACAAGTACCTACTGTAACAAGTAATGTTACAGGGAACGTACCTGCAGCTGTATAAGTATGATTATCTGTTTGTGCTCCTACAACTACATCTGTGTTAGGTGCCGCACCTCCAAAACTCCAATTATAGGTGCCTGCCGCAGGCGTTGAAGCAGTAGCATCAAAAACAGACGGTGCACCCATACAAACAGGAGCAACTGTAAATGCAGCTGTTGGTACAGGACTAACAATAACGTTTGTTGTTGCAGTTACCGTACAACTCGATGGAGCCGCAGATGTAACAGTCATAGTAACCGCAAAAGTGTTTGCTGTGGCATACGTATGATTTGGTGTAGCCGTACCTGCAACAGCAGTACCTACGGGGTCTCCATAATCCCACATATAAGTAGCACCATTAGTTACAGTGCTTGTAAACACAGTAGCCCCTCCCAAACAAACCGGTGGCGCACTAATAGTTGCCGTTGGCATAGGACTGATAACAACCGTTTGCGTAATCGTAGAATTACATCCGGTAACATTAACCGTAAGTGTTACTACATAAGTTCCACTGGCAGTATAGCTATGTGAAGTATTAGGTGCAACTGTAGTAGAAGTAACCGTAGGAGATCCATCTCCAAAATCCCAATCATAACCAGTAATAGTTACACTACCGGTAGTAGTTGATGAATTAGTAAATACAACATTATTCCCCACCAAACACTGTGGTGCAGTAGCAGGAGAGTTAGAACTAAAAGAAGGGTTAGGTCCCCCACCTCCGGCATTAACAACAAAAGTATAACTGGCCACGCAATGATTATTTGTTGTATCTGTTAAAGTAACCGTATAAGAACCCGGGGTAGCATAAGCATGGTTTTGATTTGCTGCCGTTGTTGCATCAACAAGAGGACTACCATCTCCATAATTCCAAACCCAATCGGTAATTGTATCGGGAGCCGCCACAGTAGAACCATCTACAAATGTTATGGCACCGGAACAAGGCGGATTACTGGTTGAAAAAGTTGGGACGGGATCAGGGTCTTGTGTCAGATTATAAAATAGATTAGGAGATGGGCAACCGTTGGCAGAGGTGGTGACGAGTGTATAATTGCCGACGACATTTGTTGTTATATTTTGAGTGGTGGCTCCCCCTGGACTCCAAGCATAACTTGCCATACCAGGAGGACCAGATAAAACAGCATTTTGTCCCGGGCATAAAGCAACTAATCTTGTAATTTGCAATGGATTGCAGCTTGCATCAATATAAGCATAACCAAAGTGCCCTCCTGCATTACAATCACTTACATCATAATCAATTTGAACGGTATGAGTTAAAGCGCCCGATAAATTTAAGGTAATTGTTTGCCAAGGTTTATAATATACAGAAGCATCAACAGCTGAAACTGTCCAACCGGTTAAATTTCCTGAAGAAGCCGTGGTAGAAAATTGCGAGCAAGGAACCAAACTATTAGTAGTTAAATCAGTTACAGTAACCATAAAATAAGGAGATTCTGTCGGTGTATGGCTACCATCTTGAAGGACAGCTGCATATTGAAATGTAAAAGAAACGTTAGATGGATTAACTACAAAAGATTGAGTAGCCCTTTGCATTAAGTACCCACAATTAGAATTATTTATTAATAATGAGTGTGTACCACCTAAAGGTGCAGGTGCAACAACAGGGAAGCCACCAAATCTATCTGTTCCGGCAGTATATGGAACGGGGGTACAATCGTTTGTGTTTAAGTTGCTACATTGACATAATGAGCTTGTATTACCACCTGAAGTGTTACCCGTATTAGCATTTGCGTTAGAGGTCGTGCCTAATGTAGTAACCTCAAAAACTCCTCCTGCACCGCCTGTATAACAGGTTGCACAAGGTAAAGTCGCTCCACTGGCGCTTCCTTGTACAAATGTCCAACCTGTTGTAGTTCCATCTTCAAATCCTGGGTTTACACAGCCAGCCATAACTTGAGGCGGAGGTAAAATAGTTTTTTGTTGCCATGTACCATTAGCCATAGCATCATTTTGTTGCTTGAGTTTTGTATGTAAAAAAGTATTAGTTTTTTGTATTTCATAATCTTTAGTACCGTTTTTTCGCATATCGTTTAATATGCTTTGTATTTTTTCTTCATTAAGTGTATTTGTGGTATATTCTATAGGATTTTGTGCCTTGATAAAAATGCTTGCCATAAAAAAGACAAACAATAAAAATATTTTTTTAATCATGAGCTGTTGCGTTTGGGTTTCAGAATTCCAAACCTATATTAATAAATATGAAAAAGCAAGTTATGAGTGTTAAAAAAACTCCAGTTTTAGACGATAGGGGTAAAACAGATGATTATCTGATGTTTTTTTGCCAATTACCCAATGTAACCAAAGGCCAAATACGGCTCCAGGTAATTTGCGAATCTCCTTTTAAAAAAGTTTTCCATAAATTATTTACCGCATTTTGGTTAAAACCAATACTCTCTAACTCTGCTAAATTTTCTTCGCAAAATTGTTTTAATTCGTTTTTCATCCAAAGTTGCCAAGGCAAAACAAAACCCATTTTTTTGCGGTTTATTATTTCGGCTGGTAGTAAATCTTGTAAAGAATCGGTCAATAATTTTTTAGGTGTATGAGGATATTTATGTTTATCAGAAACCCCTAAAACGTACTCAACTAATTTATAATCTAAAAACGGTACACGTACCTCAAGCGCAGATGCCATGCTCATTTGGTCAGTATCCCGTAGCAAAACATTTTGCATGTAGGTAGAAATTTCAGCAATAGAATATTTACTTAGGCGATGATTTTTATCATTAAAATCAAGCAAACGTAAAAAACGATAAACCGAATTCATGGGCAAATCATGTCTTTGTAAAAGCTGTTTAACTTGCTTATCTAACAACACCTGTCGCGATAAAGGATAGGCATAATTAAAATTAACTTGCGGTTTAGAAAGTATTTGGGCTAATTTTTGTGCAGCTATATTTTTATTGAAAGATGTTAAAGCTGCTGCACCCGAAACCCTTAATAAACGAGGGACAAAGTTGAGCCACCATTGCTGCTCTAATTTATAACTTCGCTTAAAAATATCGTAGCCACAAAAAATCTCATCACTCCCTAAGCCCGATAAAGCCATAGTAATGCCAGCATTTTTAGTGGCTTTAGATACAATGTAGGTGTTAGGCCCATCACCACTTGGATGATCCATTGCATTGAGAGCTTCGGGTAGCTGTTGCAAAAAATCTTGTGGGTTTAATTTTATTTCGTGATGGTCTGTTTTAAATTTTTCTGATACTATGCGCGCATAATATGATTCGGAAAACTCACTTTCATTAAACACCACTGAGAAAGTTTTTACTTGTTGCGATGATATTTTAGACATAGCCCCCACTATGGCACTAGAGTCTATACCGCCTGATAAAAAAGCTCCAAAAGGAACGTCAGCAACCAATCTTCGTTCTACTGCTTCATAAAAAAGTGTACGTACATCTTTACAAATATCTTCATACGATTTTCCTATGCTCGCATAATTAATGCTTTTTTCAAGCCGCCAGTAAATCTGTGTTTTTACGTTATCATCTACTAAAGTAAGATAATGCCCCGGCAACAACATTTTTACTTCATTTACAATTGTGTTTGGTGCATGTACAGTTTGATATTGCAAATAATCTACCAAGGCATCTTGATTGATTTTCTTTTCTATCAAATTTGATTGTAAAACAGCCCTTAGTTCAGAAGCAAAAATCAGGGTGTTATTTTGATATGAATAGTACAGGGGTTTTATGCCCATTCTATCACGGGCAATAAAAATATTTTTTTCTTGTTTATCATAAATGGCAAAAGCAAACATGCCGTTAAAATGTTGCAGGCAACCTGCACCCCAACGCATATAAGCAGCTAAAACAACCTCGGTATCGGTTTGGGTTTTAAAAAAATATGGTTGTTCTTGCGTGCCCTGTATAGCACGTTGTAATTGCAACCTAAGTTCTTTGTAATTATATAACTCACCGTTATAAATTATTACATAACGATTATCGTAGGAATGCAAAGGTTGCGTTCCGCTATCCGATAAATCAATAATAGATAATCTACGATGACCGAGATAAGCAAAGTTATCATTCCAAGTTCCCTCCGCATCGGGTCCTCGGTGAGCTATGGCATTATTCATTCGTTGCAACGCAACAATTGCCTTATCTTTCGCTACGTTAGAAGAAACTATTCCGGCAATGCCACACATTATACACCAATAGAAGTTAAAAAGTGTTTATCGTTTAACATCAATTTAATTCCCTCTTCTAAAGATATTAAATTACGATTTAATAATTGCAGCATTTTTTTATTATCGGGCTGACGACGAGTCATATCACCCTCTTTAAGTGGTGGAAGGTGTATAATTTTTGAATTTGATTTTGTAATGTTTATGATGTTTTTTGCTAAATCTAACACAGTAATTATCTTATCATTACCAATGTTAATTACATCGTTTACAATTTCGTTTTTATACAGGCAAGCCAAACAAGTATCAATATTATCATCGATATACGTAAAAGTACGTGTTTGCAATCCATCTCCATAAATAGTTATATCCTGATTTTTTAAAGCTGCAGATATAAAGCGCGGCAACACAAAATCAGTACTCTGACTTGGTCCGTATGTATTAAAAAACCTAAAAATGGTATAATCTAAATTATATTCTTGTTGATAGCTCTTGCAAAAACTTTCACCAACATTTTTTACAACTGCATATGGTACGCGTGAGTTAAGCGGCGTGGTATGTTCATGTTGAGGAAGTGAAACAGGCTCCCCATATACTTCGGAAGAAGATGAGAAAAACACACGTTTTACTGACGTGTTTTTAGATAGATTTAAAATATTTTTTATTCCATCAATGTCATTTAATACACTAATCGGATTTTCTTGAGTACGCTGTACACCAACAACTGCTGCTAAATGAAACACGTAATCAAACTTATAAGTAAGCATAATTTCAGAAATATCTCTGTAATTATTTACATCACCTTTTATAAATGTATAAGCATGTGAATGTTGCTCGGGTAGTTTATCTATAGACCCGGTTGAAAGGTTATCAACCACCACCACAAAGTTTTCTTTGTTATGAAATAGTTTTTCTACCAAAGCACTGCCAATATTTCCGGCACCTCCGGTTACCAAAATTTTAGTCATATAAATTTCATTAAGTTATCAGCCCACATTTTTGGTGTAATGCTTTGTGCTAGCTGACAACTATATTCTCCCATCAAATTTAACTCTTCTGTTGGCAATTGCATCATCTCTTTCAATTTTTCTTTTAAAGAATTTACATCATCTGCTTTAAAAATAAATCCATTTTTAGTGCCTTGTAAAAAAGCCTCAATTGCTCCTACCCTATCAGATGCTAATAAAGGAAAGCCCATAGCTGCAAATTCGTGCAACACTACTCCCCAAGGCTCAAATAAAGAAGGCATAACAAAAACACCTGTTTGTTGCGCATATTCTAAAAAATTTTCGGGTTGCACAAAACCACAATGTTTTATTTTAGGATGTTGCACCGGTTGCAAACTACCTGTGCCTAAACACCATAACTCCCACTCATTTGGGTTTTCATTTTGCAATTCGATAAAAGATTGCCAAAGTTTATCTACACCTTTAAAATCATAATATCGCCCCACAAAAATAAATCGTTTAGGAAAGTGTTGCTTTTTTTGGGTTGCAATTTTATTTCTAATAGTCGAAAAATAATCAACATCACAACTGTAAAAACCTAAAGTGATTTCAGCGTCTTTAAACCCTAATTTTTTTGCATATTTTTTTTGAATAGAGCCCGGAACCCATGCGTGAGAGAACTTATTTTTTAATATAAATGGACTTAGAAAACTAGCAATATATTGCTTAAAACTTCCTTTCCAGTGTGTGTCTAAAGTAAGTACGGTTGGAATTTTTTTGCTGTACTTTTTACAAATATGCAAGTAATCTTTATCTATCCATCCGCTACAAATAATTTTAGTGGGGTTGATGTTTTTTACCAATTTTAGTAACTCATCTTTAGAATAATGTTTGCGGTTATATAAAACAATATTATTGTCTGCTTTATTAAACACAAAAGGTGCTTCATTATTAACCGGATATCTAATTATATGGACACATACATCGTAGTTTTCAGTTAATTTACTGCAGCATGCCAAAAAATAAGGGGCAATCTCAGTATATAGAAATACAATGTTTTGTTTAGGTAAATTCATTGTTTTATAAGTTCATAAATCTACTTAATATAAATGTTTAGTTAAACAGCCCTTATTTTTAATCTTGCCTGCCTATACTTTTCAATTGGCGTTGCAATTAGTTTGTTTAAAAAATACGAAAGCAAAATTGTAATTAATAAGATACACCAGCTCGATTTAAGAGTACTATAAGGTAAGCTTGAGGATATCATAATAACTAAAAAATGAGATATGTAAATTGGGTATGATAACTCTCCAATTTTATTATCCCATTTATTGTTTTTCAAAAAATTAAATAAGATAGGAATGGAAATAACAAAACAGATATAGTAGATTATTAATTTTAACGGGAAGGGAGAGTATTGGATACTAGCAGAAGGGACATAAATATAAAAAAATATAAAAAGTAACATGGTTATTAAAGTTAATATATTTATAAAAAAGGAGATGGGGGTTTTTTGCATCATTAAATATAACTTATAGGAAATATAACCTAATAGAAAAAACATAATTTCGATCGGAAAAAACTTAGTTGCCCAAGGGTCCATTTTTAACTCCAAATAATTATAAATATAAAACCTAATAATAAAGGAAACCAATATAATAAACCATACAATTTTAACGCCTTTTCTTAAAATAAATGGTGCTAGCAAATAAAAAACAAGTTCGCATCCTAAGGACCATGCTTGTGGGACTAAAAGAAATAAAAATAAAAACGGATGTGTATGTCTGTAATTAGCCGTAAAAAACAAACTACCGTCCTGAGGATTAATTCCTAAAAAATTAACTATATCCTGACCAAATATCAACAAGTTAGTTAGTATTAAATAAGCAAAAGAAATTAAATTAAATTTTACAGAAAAGTAATTACTTATAATTGCCATATCATGCCCATGTGTAATAAAACACTTTGCAAGGCAAGCAAATAATGTTCCTAAAAGGATTATCCAATAAATAGGATATAGTTTAATCAATCTATTTGTAATAAATAATTTATATGAATTATTTACCCCAATATATTTTTCATTTAATATTAATGACATATAAAACCCAGATATAATAAAAAATGACTGTACAGCTATTTGTCCGCCAACAAACTTACATCCAAAAAGTGGACCACAATGACGCACGACTACTGATACTGCTAATAAAAATCTTATTATCCCCATAGCAAACCGTTAAAATGGTTCGAGATTCATTTTACTGTTAAACTAATTATTGCTTTGATTAAGTTGATATTTATTGTACATAGGGTAAACTTCAATAGCAAGATAAAACAATAAAATTGGAGTGGTCATATAAAATATCCGACCGATATTATTCCCCAATAAGGCAATTAAGCATATAAAATTTATTTGCAAAATAAGCATGCCAATTATCCATACATTTTTTTTAACTACAATTTGCTTTTTAGCAAACTTATATACTACTACAAATAGATATGTGAATAAAACATTCTGTGTAAATAAACCCTGCCTTATGTACTCAGAAAAATTTATTTGGGGAGATACTAATCTGGATATATATTGACTATAATCTAATTGTTCGGGATGAGCAGGTGTATATAGTATCGTACTTCTTAAAATTATATATATACCAAAACCAAGTACAGCTGCAACTATCACAGTTAAATACTTTTTTAAATTCTTTCTATCGAACCATAAATCAATTATAGCAATTAAGCTTATAACCATAAAAATATATTCGCGCTGAAAAACAGCAAGTAATAGTAATAAATAAATCCATTTACTTTTTTCGATATATGATTTAAATATTAAAGAAAGTAACAGAACTGAAAAAGCATCAGTATCCGGATTTATACAAAACACTATTGTACCTCCTCCCATTAAATAAAACAGCCCAACAAAAAAACTAAATAGTTTATTTTTAAAATAATTATAACAAATTAAATAAACCACCAAAGCGGTAAAAACAACCGCCAAATAACTTACCAGCAATGCATTAAAAAAAATAGATTGATTAATAGTAGGGTCTTGAAATGAAATATACGTATTGTAGTGGATGCCCAGTTTATTAAAGATAAATACAATTAGTGGGTCCAACAATCTAGTATTAAAAGGGCTTCCCACATTTTGTACGTCAAAACTTTTATACAAAGGATAATAACTAAAAAAATCAACGCAGGCAATATCAGGACAAAAATACTTGTAGGCAAAATATAAAAAAGCATAGCTTAACAAAAAATAAACAGAAAGAACTTTTAATGAATGTTTATAATTTCTTTTTTGTACCATAAATCATTTAATGTTTAATCAAAAGTAGAAATATATTTAATACTAAAGCATATTGCGTTTTAGCTTCATATAATTTTAACTTGCTTTTTTGGTATAATAAACTTATTGTTATATTCTATTTTATTGTAATAGTAAAGCCAAATAAAAAAAGGAAATCCATTTAAAAAGTAATTTCCTTGTCGTAATAAATAAAGGAGCATTAAAACCAAAATTGCCCCCGAAACTACCCAATGGGTATCATCTGTTCCCGAATTTCCCACAAAACAATTTAAAATGATAGCCACAAAAAACAACACTCCCATTAAACCGGTTTCTGATACCAAACGAAGAAAGAGGCTGTTAGCATCTGTACTATTAAAATCAGTTCCTTTAAACCCTATTACACCGGTTCTTGTATAAGAATATTTTTCGTATGCTACAAAATGAGATCCAATTCCGGTACCAAATAGGGGGTGTTCTTTAAAGTTTTCGAAAGCTACATGAGCGTTGTTATATTGCACAAAACTGGATGTGTTTAAATTTTCTATTTTATAATCTTGATGCATCCATAAGGCCGTAGCTGCATCTACCCTTGATTTAACCTCATCAACAGTGTTATACAAACCAATACCGGCTAAAACACCTATGGCTAAAAACAAAACCAGATAAGATATATAACCTAAGTTAAGCCCGATAATTAGAATAACAAAAAACAAACCTATATACCCTGTAGAAGATTTACTTAAATAAATAGCAACAAGAATAATGTAGTTTTGATAATTTTTATACTCAAAACTTTGCCTACGGAAAATATTAAAAATAGCTACAAAAGCTGCAGGGCCCAACATAATTCCTAATTGTGAGGGTTCCATGTATATCGAATTGATTCTAATTAAATCTCCTTCACTAGAAACAACACTCCATTTATTAAAATGCAACCAATAATAATTATACCCTGGTACAAAATGCAATTTAAAAGATATGTATTGAATAATACCAATTATAGCCGACCAATAAGCCCATTTTAAATACAGGCTAAACATTTTTTTGATGTCTAACTCATAATATTGCATAACATAGTAATAAAATATAGTACTTAAAAGAACTCCAATAAATATTTTAAAAAATAAAAACCATTCATTATTCCCCACTGCTGCTTGAAAAACTCCTACAAAAAAAGGGAGTAAAATAATTTGAAAAGGGGCTTTAGGTAAACCGTATCGATGTATAAAAAAAGGAAATAATGCAAAAAAAATAAAATAGTTTAAATAACCTTCAAAGGGGGTAGTAAAAAAAGTAATTGTACTTATAAAAATAGAAGTAAATATTAGAAAATCAACAAAGGTTTGTTTTTTCATTTTAACTAAAGATATCTTTAATCTGCAATTACCCCTCTAATATAGTCTATCTCTTTTAAAATAACCTGATTCCACATAAAGTTTTCTTTTACCTTTTTCACAGACGTTGTTTTTCTGTTTTCAATACTGTTCGAATTTGCTTCAATAATCTCAACTATTTTTTGTTCGATAATAGTTGAACTCAACGGTGGAATCAACCAACCATTAGATGAATCAACCATAACATTTACAGCCCCTACATCGGTTGCTAATATAGCACAGCCACTTGCCATAGCTTCTAATATTACATTAGGCATCCCTTCTGCATGAGATGGCAAAACAAACACATCTGTTTCCCGTAAAATATATTTTATTTTTTCTGCAGCAATAATAATGCCGTGGTATTTTATTTGCGGCGACTTAATTTTAAACTCATCGGGGATAGGGCCAATAAAATCAAATTGAAAATCATATTTATCGATAAGATTTTGAAGGGCAGTACTCAATTCCTTAACTCCTTTACGAACTTCATATCTACCTAAAAAAGCAAAATGAATTGGTTTGTTTATTGTAACATTGTTTTCATAAACCCAAGAAGTTTCGATAGCCCCAGGTATCTCAATTATTTTATTAGCTGCTTGTGGCATATTAACTTTAATAATATCAGTAATTCCACCACCATACGAATAAACACAATCTGCCTTATTATTCAGATATTTAGTTAAAGGCAAGTATAAATGTTTTCTATAAAAATGTATTACCCAACTCCCTCGCTGAAAAATTTCGTAACCATGCTGTTTTAATCCTATGGGCGGGAGCTTGTTACCACGTTGTTTTTGTTTAATAAAATACCACCCTGTATATCCTTTGCTATAAATAAAATCAACCGGAACTTGTTTTAAAAAACATTCATACATCATTTTAGAGTGCAAATAAGACTCCTGCAAATAATGCCATGGCCATCTGCCCTTATTAGGAAATGTAAATACAAATGAGGTGATGTATTTTTTTTCTTCTTCAGTAAAAAACTCTAGTTTATTTATGTCAAACTTACTATCATTCATATGATACAAATCGACATACACCCCTTGCTGCGCAAAGTATTTTACCAAATAGTAAGAATGTTTTTGTATTCCACCGATTCGGTAAGGCCAAATTCCATCTGTAAGTAAAGCTATACGCATAAAAATACGCGCTAATTTACTGTTTTAAAAAGAATTTATAAACTAATTTATGGCAGTAAGGGCTGCAAGGAAATTAAAGCATATCATCAAACAAACTTGTTTGTGCATTGTGTTTATTTAAAAAAGCGCTGGTGTTAAGTCGTAACCAGTCATTTTCTCCCATAAATTTTTTAACTGAAATCTGAAAAAGTTTCTTTATACTTTCTGCTATATTTCCTTCTCCACTCATACGTGTACCCGGTCGAGAATCATTTACCTGCCCGCCATGACAATCACTAATCTGATTCCAAACTTTTTGTGCTCTATCCGGATAATTTTTCTCTAACCAATCTTTAAACACATTTGCAATAGCTCCGTTTAATCGTACAATAGTATATCCCGCACGTTTAGCGCCATGTTCGGCAGCTATTTTAATTACATTAGGAATATCGTGTGATGTTATACCCGGTATAATTGGCGCTACCATTACACCAACCGGTATGCCTGCCTTGCTTAACGCTTCTACTGCTTTAAATCGTTGTTTGTATGTTGTGGTACGTGGCTCAAGTTGTAAACGCACTTTTTCATCGGTAGATGTTATGGTTATCATTACATGCACCAAGTTATGTTTAGCAAGTCCTTGAAGCAAATCTATATCTCGTGTAATCAAACTATTTTTGGTTATCAAACTTACGGGGTGCTTATACTTAAGTACTGTCTCTAACACCCCACGTGTTAGCTTTAATTTTTTTTCGATTGGTTGATAACAATCGGTATTGCCTGATAGCATTATGGGTAAAGGCTCCCACCCTTTTTTTGAAAACTGCTTTTCTAAAGCTTCGGTAATGTTTTGTTTTACTAAAATTTTTTGCTCGAAATCTAAGCCTGCACTATAACCCCAATACTCGTGAGTTACGCGCGCATAACAATACAAACAACCATGCTCGCAACCCTGATACGGATTCATTGAATAAGCTCTACCTATATCCGGACTATCAACTTTATTTATAAATGTTTTGGGGTAGGTTGGTATATATTGTGTTCTTCCGCCTAGCCCTGCCTCTTCATCAATGCCCTCCATATGAAACGCACCTACCACCTGTTTTTCAAAACGGTTATGCGTATTTATTTGCGCACCTCTGCCTTTTAAATATTTATCATCTACAGCATCTGCCATAGTATAAATTTACAACGCAAAAAAATGATTGGCTTAACTGTTTAAAACTAAATTTATCCCTTTATTTATAAGGCTTTCGAGGCGAATGGGTCAAGTTGCTAAAACAAAAAAGCCCGCTATCGTTATCAGACGCGGGCTTTTTATAATCTGTAAGAAATTATTTTTTCTCTTCAGTAGATTTTGTATCCGTTGCTTTTTTGTCTTTGCAACAAGATTTACCATCTTTTTTGCAATCTTTACTGCAAGATTTTTTGTTTTTGTCATCACCTTTTTTGTCATCACCAAAAGTTGAAGCTGACATTGAAGTTGCTCCTACAAAAGAAGCTAACGCTAGAGTTAAAAATATTTTTTTCATTTTAGTTTTTTTAATTGTTAAAGCAAATATATGCTATTTATTAATTTGTTTTTGTTATTTCTCGTTAAAATCTACCAAACTTCGGCACGTTTATCAGCCGGGCGGTACATTTTATTGCCTTCTTTTACACCGAAAGCTTCGTAAAACTCTTTCATGTTAGTCATAGGTCCGTTTGCTCTAAAGTTACCCGGGCTATGAGGATTTGTAGCAATCATTTGTTTTAAAGCTTCAGGACGAGATAAGGTTTTCCAACCCTGCGCCCAAGCAATAAAGAAACGCTGTTCACCAGTAAAACCATCAATTACAGGAGATTTAGCTCCTTTTAAAGAAAGTTTATAAGCATAGTAACTCATAGTTAAACCACCTAAATCGGCAATATTTTCACCTAAAGTAAGTTGCCCGTTTACATGCAAAGTATCAATGGCTACATAAGCATCAAACTGATTGCGGATAAGACCCGTACGGCTTTCAAAGTTTTTCATGTCTTCTGCAGTCCACCAATCTTTAAGGTTTCCTTCAGCATCAAACTTAGCGCCTTGGTCGTCAAAACCATGTGTAAGCTCATGACCAATAACTGCCCCCATTACTCCATAATTTGCTGCATCATCTGCTTTAGCATCAAAGAAAGGAGGTTGCATAATACCGGCAGGGAAAACAATTTCGTTATAGCTTGGGTTGTAGTAAGCATTTACAGTTGGAGGCGACATACCCCACTCGGTTTTATCAACCGGTTTACCAATTTTATTAATCATACGCTTGTATTCATAATGATTAGAACGCAAAACGTTGGCTACGTACGAATCGTTTTTAATATCTAAAGTAGTATAGTCCTTCCACTTGTCAGGATAACCTAATTTACGCATAATTTTAGCCAATTTATCCAAAGCTTTTTGTTTGGTTGTATCACCCATCCAAACACGTGTTTTAATACGCTCTTTAAATGCAGTAAAAAGATTGTCTACCATTTGATTAACTTTCTTTTTAGACTCGGCATCAAAATATTTATCTACAAATATTTGTCCTAATGCTTCACCAACGCTTCCATCAATAGTAGCTAACACACGTTTCCAACGTGGTTTCATTTCTTTAGCACCTTGTAGAGTTGTGCCATAAAACGAAAAATTTTCTTTTACAAAAGTTGCACTTAAAAAAGTAGCCGTTTGGTGTACAACACACCAACGTAAGTAAGTTTTCCATTCATCAATAGAAACACTATTTATCATTTGGTTTAGTTTATCAAAATAAAGTGGTTGCGTAACAATAACATCTTTAAAAGGAGCTGTAATTGCAGCTGCGGTTAAATATGTGTTAAAATCTATGTTAGCTTGTTTCTTTAAAAAATCTGCTTTGGTTGATTTATTGTATTGTTTATCAGGGTCACGCAACTCAATGCGCCCCATAGAACCATCAGCCAATTGACTCTCAATAGCAAAAATAGTTTCAGAGTTTTTTATAGCTACATCTGCCTTATCACCTAATAAAGAAAACATGTTTTCGATATGTTTTTTATAAGCAGTACGTATAGTTGCATATTTAGCATCAGTATAATACATTTTATCAGGTAAACCTAAACGGGTTTGACCAAAGTAAACTGCGTTATCATTACTGCTTTTCATATCAGCTTCTATAATAAAAGCAAACAAACCACTAAGGCCTTTAGTATGTAACTCGCCGGTAGTTTTTAATAAATCTGCTTTATTAGCAATTTTAGTTATGCTTGTTAAAAGAGGAATAATTGGGCCATAACCTTCTTTCTCCAACTTTGCGGTATCCATGCCTACATGGTAAAAATCACCTATTTTTTGTTTATTGCTACCTGGTTTTGCCATTTTATCGGCAGCACATTCTTCTAATATTTTTTTAAGGTTGTCGTTGTTGCGATCGGCTAACTCATTAAAGCTACCCCAACGAGATTCTTGTGCAGGAATTTGCGTGTTTTTAAGCCAGGTTCCGTTAGAAAATTGGTAGAAATCCTCACGTGGATCAACACTTTTATCCATATCGGCAATTTTAATGCCCGGGTTTTGTGCGTTTACATTCATGGCGGTAAGTGCAATTAATGTAGTTTTTATTAAGGTTTTTTTCATTAGTTGTGTGATATAAATTTTTATCGAATATATAGCTTGTTTTTAATTACACCACATTTTTTTGCAGGTTTTATATGACAAAATGATTAACGGAAGAATGGCGTTTTGGATGGTTTGTTAATTTATACCTCTAAATTTAGATGAGAATAGGACTTTCTTCCCCTTTAGAAAACAGCAATAAACCACCAAAAGTGATTATACCATTTAACAAAATTATTTCGTTACCTGATTGATAGTCTTTTATAATCATAGGCAGCCAAATGTTTAGCCCATAAGTAAGTATAGGAGATGCTAAACAAATAACAGGTATAATGCTATCGGTAACTTTACGTTTTAAAATTATACCGAAAGAAAACAGGCCTAACAGAGGACCATAGGTGTAACCCGCAATAATTAAAATAGTATCTATAATAGCCTTGCTGTTTATGGCATTAAACACTAAAATACAAGCCCATAAAAGCACGGCAAAAGCTATATGTATAAACCTACGGTAAAACGTTTTTTTGTTTTCGGGGATTGCTTTTTTATCTAATTCAAACATGTCTATATACATAGATGTAGTTAGTGTTGTAAGTACTGAGTCAGCACTTGAAAAAGTGGCTGCTGTTAAGCCAATAATAAACACAAGCCCTGCAAAAGCCCCTAAATAATTTAGTGCCAGATTAGGAAACACACGATCGGTCAAAATTTTGCCGGCTTCATTCATCGGCAACGGAATATTTTTTTCTTGTTGATACAAAAACAATAAAGCACCTAAGGCTAAAAAGAAAAAGTTTACAATAACCAACACTATGCTAAACCAGTAAATATTTTTTTGCGCATCTTTTAACGAACGACAGCTTAGATTTTTTTGCATCATATTTTGGTCTAAACCTGTCATAGTTACAGCAATAAAAACGCCACCTAAAAATTGCTTAAAAAAGAAAGTTGATTTATGCCAATCGAAGAAAAAAACTTGCGAGTAACTGGAGTGTGATAATTTAGAAACTGCTGTACCAAAACTCCAATCGGTACTTGAAATAATAGCAGCAATAGATAGCACCACACCTAATATTAAAAAGAAAGACTGAAAAGTATCTGTCCACACCAAGGTTTTAATGCCGCCTTTGTAAGTATATAAAAGCATTAATGCAATAATAACCGATACACTTACTGCAAATGGAATGTGTATGGTTTCAAACCTATCAAACACAAAAAATTGTATAACTCCGGCAGCTAAATATAACCTACCGGCAGCGCCTAAGGTGCGCGATAAAATAAAAAAGAAAGACCCTGTTTTTTGTGTATTTCGCCCAAAGCGAGTTTCCAAGTAGGTGTAAATAGAAAGCAAATTCATTCTATAATAAAGGGGCAGCAACACCTTGGCAATAATAATATAGCCAACTAAATAACCCAACACCAATTGCAGGTAAGAAAACTGTGTGTTAATTACATTACCCGGCACAGAAATATAGGTAACCCCTGAAAGCGAATCACCCAACATACCAAAAGCTACCGCATACCAAGGCGACACCTTGTTGCCAATAAAATATGTGTTGGCATCGCTTTTTCGGCTGGTTATGTAAGCAATTAGCAACAAGCCTCCAAAATATAAAGCAATGCAAAGTAGTATAAAGGGTGCCGACATAGGTTTAACGAAGATGCCGCTTTTAAGGCTTTCTATTTTCGGTAAAAATTGTTTTTCTCCACATAAAAATGTTTAATAAAATTATAAGCAACAACCTACACAATTGCTTATTTTTACCATGTGGAATTACCCTCAAAACTTTTAGATAGTGCTGTAAACGAGTTTTCTCGTTTACCCGGTGTTGGGCGCAAAACAGCTTTGCGTTATGTATTGCATTTATTGCGCAACGAAAAAGATTCTTCACACAACCTGGCGCAATCTATTTTAAACATGCGCACACAAATTAAATTTTGTAACAACTGTTATAATGTTTCTGATACCGAAGTTTGTGGCATTTGTACTAATGGTGCACGCGATAAAAAAATTATTTGCGTAGTACAAGATGTGCGCGATGTAATGGCTATTGAAAACACAGGCATGTATCGTGGAGTGTATCATGTACTGGGCGGATTAATTTCTCCTATTGATGGCATTGGTCCGGCAGATTTGTTTATTGAGGCCCTATTAAAACGCATAACCGAAAACGAAACCAATGAAATTATTTTTGCTTTAAGTGCCACCACCGAAGGCGATACTACGGCCTTTTATTTATCGCGAAAACTACAAACGCTTAATGTATCTATATCAACTTTAGCGCGTGGTGTACCTGTTGGCGATGAGTTAGAATATACCGATGAAGTTACCTTGGGTCGCTCATTACAAAACAGAGTTCCTTATCAGAAAAATTAATTCTGATTATTTCCGCCTATTTCAATCCTTAGGGCATCCTAAAAAAATTAATTATTTTTAGAGATATTTTAGATGAGCAATTTCCTTGATACCCCTATAGAATATTTAAAAGGCATAGGCCCGCAACGAGGCGATATGCTAAAAAAGGAGCTGCAGATTTTTACCTATTACGATTTACTTAGTTTATATCCCTTCAGGTATGTTGACCGCAGTAAGTTTTATAAAATAAAAGATATAACCGAAGAGTTACCGTATGTGCAACTAAAAGGAAAAATCATTCGAACAGAATTGCTTGGCGAAAAATTTGCCAAACGTTTTGTCGCTTATTTTAAGGATGATACGGGCGTTATAGAATTGGTTTGGTTTCAAGGTGCCAAATGGTTGGAAGGAAAATTTAAACCCGATATAGAATATGTGGTACTTGGCAAACCTTCTGAATTTAGAGGCAAGTACAACATCACACATCCTGATGTTGATTTGGCAAGTGACGAAAGCGTTAAACTAAATGCCAGTTTACAACCGGTTTACCCATCTACCGAAAAATTAAAAAGCAAAGGTTTAGATAGCAAAGGCATTTTAAAATTGCAGGAAGTTTTAATTCCACAACTGCAACATAAAATTGAAGAAACGCTGCCTGATTCTATAATTAATCAATATAAACTGATTAGTAAAGAGTTAGCCTGTAAACAAATTCACTTTCCTGAAAACCCGGATTTATTAAAGAAAGCAGAGCTTCGATTAAAATTTGAAGAGCTTTTTTACATTCAATTAAAATTATTAAAGAGCAAACATTTCCGTAAAAACTCTGTACAAAGTTTTATATTTGAAAAACTGGGGCATTACTTTAATACATTTTTTAATGAGCATTTGCCTTTTGAATTAACCAACGCGCAAAAACGCGTTATAAAAGAAATTAGAAACGATGTGCGTTCAGGCAAACAAATGAATCGATTATTGCAGGGCGATGTAGGTAGCGGAAAAACTATCGTATCATTAATGTGTATGTTAATGGCTTTAGATAATGGTTTTCAGGCATGCATCATGGCACCTACCGAAATACTGGCACAACAACATTTTGTAACCATAAGCGAATTAATAAAACCACTTGGCATTAAATGTGCTTTACTTACAGGCTCCGTAAAAACTAAAGCTAGAAAAGAAATTTTACAAAGTTTAGCGGATGGAAGCATGCAAATAATTATTGGCACACATGCTTTGTTAGAAGACCCCGTAAAATTTAAAAACCTGGGTTTTGTTGTGATAGATGAGCAACATCGTTTTGGTGTAGCACAACGTGCAAAGCTGCACAACAAAAATGTAAACCCGCCACATGTGCTGGTTATGAGTGCAACACCTATACCCCGCACACTTGCCATGACTTTATACGGCGATTTAGATACATCGGTTATTGATGAGTTACCTCCCGGACGTAAACCCATACAAACTATTCATTATACCGATGCAAAGCGTTTGCGCGTATACGGTTTTATGAAAGAACAAATTGCTTTGGGCAGACAGATTTATGTAGTGTATCCTTTAATTGAAGAATCGGAAAAACTAGATTTGAAAAATTTAATGGAGGGTTACGATTCTTTATCCGAACAATTTCCTTTACCAGAATATCGCATCAGCATTTTGCATGGGCGAATGGAATCGGCAAAAAAAGATTTTGAAATGCAAGCCTTTGCAAAAGGTCAAACACATATTATGGTAGCTACTACTGTTATTGAAGTTGGCGTAAATGTGCCCAACGCCAGTGTAATGGTTATTGAAAATGCCGAACGTTTTGGTTTATCACAATTACATCAATTACGTGGCAGAGTTGGGCGTGGTGCCGACCAAAGTTATTGTATATTATTGACTTCATTTAAATTATCGCAAGATGCCAAAGTGCGTATGGCAACTATGTGCCGAACTAACGATGGTTTTGAAGTAGCCGAAGTTGATTTGCAATTACGCGGGCCAGGCGATATTGAAGGCACACAGCAAAGCGGTGTCCTAAATTTAAAAATTGCCGACCTTGCTAAAGACCAACAAATACTACAATTAGCCAGACAAGTAGCTACCGAAATTTTAGATGTTGACCCACAATTACTAAAGGCTGAAAATCAAATTTTAAACAGGCAGTTAATTCGTCAAAATAAAACAAATATTAACTGGGGTAAAGTAGCTTAAAGCAATTCCTAATTCTTAGGAAAAGAAATAGGGTGGTCGTTATTGTATTTTCGTATATACAATATCATAAAATCTTTCCGCTTACGTTTTTTAATTTTCATGTACTGTTCGTACAAAGGCATGTCTCTACTTAAAATAACTTCTAAATTAGTTGGTGTACACTCTGCAATTTCTCCACTTTTAAAGTCTAATAAAAATTCATGAGTTTCATTTTGCTTAACAGGCGTATAACCTCCTCCGCCCATACCATTATATCCACCCATGCCACCATAAAAACCACCACCATAACCCATGCCATAACCATTACTCACATAACGGGTAACTACAATAGTGGCTACAAAATGAGATATACTCCCAAACACTGTAACACGCCAGTATTTGTCATCCTTAAAATGCACATATATGTTGCCATTTTGACAATAACCCCAAACTTTACTTACTTCGCCACGATATTGAGAACCTTTGTACGTAAAAAGAATTTCTTTGTTATCAGTTAATGTTTTAGAAATAAAATCAGATTGGGTTTTATCTCCAGGCATCGAAATATTTTCCACAGGCAAAGGGTTGTTAGTTTGAAAATCTTTTAAAGAAAGGTAAATTCCATCTTTTAAAACATAATCGGGCGCAAGAGTAGGAGATAAAGAATCATCTTGTGCAAACAGTTTTACTGTTACACAAATACAGAAAAAAATATGTATTAAAATTTGTTTCATTTATCTATCTACAAAGGTTGCAATAATTATACCTTGTTGTATATTTAGATTAATAAATAAGGTTTTTTAACTTTTATTTATAAACTCCATCTAAAAAAACATACGATAAAATGTTTGCACCCATTCTTAGGGCTTTTTCATGGGCTTCCTCACTATCTTTATGTACTTCGTAACTCTCCCAACCATCACCTAAATCACACTCATAATCGTAAAAACAAACTAAGCGGCCTTTATAAATAATGCCAAAGCCCTGGGGAGATTTATTATCGTGTTCATGAATTTTTGGCAGACCCTTATCGAAATTATATTTTTGATGATAG
>Ga0209622_1000013_pt1 | contig 19413 bp, 9 predicted proteins | sample TexAe_OM3H0_M2_FD_187943 | JGI IMG/M metagenome (GOLD analysis project Ga0209622, IMG submission 187943) | Forest soil microbial communities from Davy Crockett National Forest, Groveton, Texas, USA - Texas A ecozone_OM3H0_M2 (SPAdes) (version 2) | ecosystem: Environmental > Terrestrial > Soil >...
TATGACGGGTCAAACTGGGTTTCTCTAGTAGGTTATAGTACCCCCAACGGAAGTAGTGCCAACGTTACGTCTTCTAGCACTATTGCCACCGGTACAACTGGACAATTCCAGTGGCAAGTAGCTGGAGCTAAGCAATTCAGACTATCTGCTAATACTGCGACAGTTAGTGGCACGCTTACCGCTAGCTTAAACGCGTCTGTAGCCTCAGCGCCCATTGTTATCAACTCCAATATCACTCAGCTAACCAGCAGCGTGATCCCTGCTGTTATGACTCAGGTCGGTGGCGGCGCTAACGGCGCTTTGGGTACGTTCCTAAATCCTGCTACTGCAGCTACTGATGTGTCGGCATCATCTTGGGCAGCCTCGTCAGGTAACGCAACGGTCTCATCTGATTATGCCGGAGCGGCTATCTCCGCGGACATTAACTTATCAGTGTATACTCCAGGTTCTGCAGCAGCCATTGATATTTGGTTGCAATGGTCTCCTGATAATGGTACGACCTATTATGATATTTGGCAATGCGAGCGTCTAACTGCTGCGGGCCACGTGTTTATTCCTGCAATTGTTATTCCAGGCCGTCGCCGTTTCCGGTGGCAGAATGTCAACTCGAGTAACGTCGCAACTGCAGCAACTACTGCTACCGTTACAGTCACTGTAATGAGAATGTCAGTTGCTCCTATGTCCACTACGAGACAATACTTTGATAGAACTGCGGGCGTATTGGCTGGCACCGCTTCGACCAATACTGCATGGTATGACGTCTCTGGTTGCAGAGCAATTTGTGCGTACATACCCGTCGGTACTGCTAGCGGCCCAGCGTCTTATCAGCTGCAATTTAGCTCAGACGGCACTAACGTACTTCCAGCCAACGCGGCTGCAGCTGCCACTCAAAGTACCACTACCGCATACCCGGCTACCCCCGGACTGACAGCTAGATTTGTTCGACTTGCTGTTACCACCGCTGCTACATCTCAAACTGCAGCTACCACTCCTATCGTCATTACGGGAGCCTGAAGTTAACGTAAGCTTACAGTAAGCTTTTGTAAATGAAACCAAGCGTAAAGCTTGGTTTTATCATTGAATTAACATATCGATTCTGTTAATATTCGTGGATGGCATCTCAATTCATCCATCATCTCGTTAGGGCTTGGGCCCATTTCGAAGCCCTTATTCGTCATGCATTGCATGAATTGTTCCCTAAAACTGCCCGCTCTTTGGTTATTCTCTTTCCAGTCTCTTCACTAACTTATAAGGATTTAAATATGACTGCTATTCTCAACCCCGGCGCAAGTGCCGTTGTCTCCGGTATCGACGCCAATGGCCTAGCTACCACTCAATTCCCAAGCGTACCCGTCTGGTCGGTAGGAGACGCCAGCCTGTTCACAGTTACGGCTTCGGATGACGGTATGTCAGCCAAGATCGTGCCGACCGGCATGGGTGGCGCTACCACTGTTACTGTTACTTCCGGTAATCTCACTGCTTCTGTCGATGTATCGTTTGACGTAGTAGTTACTCCACCTCCGCCCCCGCCAGCTCCTGGCGTAGCTGTTGCCATGAGCATCCAGCTTACTCAGCTGTAATCTACGACTAGATTTCTAAGGGCCCTGCGGGGCCTTTTTTACTTGCCCTAAAATAGCCCCATGGCCACATACACCTTATTCACTGCTTCTTACGGAACGGGTTACGCTAATGTCAGAGTCCGTATCACGGAACAAGCAACGGGTAAGCCGGCTATTATCATGGCAAGCGCAACTAGCGGAGTCCTGAGTCAAGCTGGAAACGCAATGACTGACTCAAGCGGTAACCTCTCTGTTTACCTAGATAGTTCCAAGACCTTTCAGGTTTACTATAATCAATTTGTTTTGACGCCCAGCAATGCTAGCTTGGCCTATGAAATTCAGCGTACAGCTGCTCAGCTTGCAACGACCCCGACACAATCGGATATCGCTATAGGATCTGGAGCTAGTTTTTACTTAGATACAAATCCTGCTGCTCAATATAGGATTAGCGCCGATAAAACGCAATATATTCTTATCACAGGCAGTGGAGGCGGGGGCGGCGGTTCGGTGACCTCTGTTGCAGTTACCGCTCCTTCAGGGAAACTTTCAGTTACCGGTGGTCCAATTACATCAGCTGGAACGTTGATACTTGACGTAGTTGAATCTCAGTTGACATTATCAAACCTAGGCGGAACCCTAGCGACTAACAAAGTGACGGGGTTAGCCACCGTAGCTACTACAGGATCGTACACAGACCTGACCTCTAAACCTACGATTCCAGCAGCGTACACAGATACTCAAGCTAGGGCGGCTCTTTCTTTGACGGGCCCAGGGGGATCTTATAACAGTTCTACAGGAGTTATCACTCTTTCTGGTCAACAGACTGGTACTATTTCTGCGAATACAACTTTGTCTAATTTCCATAGTGGTGGCCGTTATAAGATTACTGCGTCTATCTCTATTACCGTTCCGGTAGTAGGCACGGCTGGAGGAGATAGTAATACTTTCTTAGCTAATTTTGACTGCGAGTTCTATTTAGCCAGCGGCATAACAGTAACGTTCGTTCCTGCAACTAGTTCGGTGGTCTTTAACTATACGGCTGGTTCTGCAACCAGAATTCAATCGGCAGCAACCAATGCGGTTATTGCTTTGATCTCTGACCCGACCGTTAGCAATGTGTATGCCCTGACTGGGTCCTAATATGCCACCAATCCTACATCTACATCAGCTGTTCTTACGAGCAGCATTGATAGCTCATCATGGCGGCTCACCTAGCCCAAGTCCCAGTCCTACTCCGACACCCTCGCCGCCAGCTGGTCCGCAGAATTCTGCTTTTGTACCGTCGTCGCCAAAGCAATTTACGCTGACTAGTACCACTACTGCTACTAAACCATTTACTATTGGCTATGTCTTTGCCGCCGGGGATTTCCCGCCCGGAGCAGGTGTTGTCGCAGACAATGTTAGTAACTTGCAAGTCAATAAAATGACGGCTTGGCCTGATGGCTCACTAAAGACTGCGATACTAAGTGGCAGCACTGCACTCACGGCTAACGTAGCAAAAACTGTAACCATCAAAGCTGGTACCGCAGCAACGGGAACGGCTTTAACAACTACAGACTTAAAGAATACGGGCATCACGGCCAGCATCGGCTGCGGGTCTTTCGGTACAGTATCCTGGGCAACTACGGATTGGGATACTCCGTTTGTGACATACGTCACAGGCCCTCAGATGTCTTCATGGATTTATCGCAAGCCAGTGGGTTCTGATGCACATCTTGTGGGTTGGTTAGAAGTTCGTTTATATGCTACTGGAGAAGTAGATGTACTTCCTTGGATTGAAAATGGTTATATTCACGTCGCTAGCCCGGTCAACAAAGCAGCTAGTTATGTCTTTACATTAGGCGGCACTGCACGCTCTACGCAAACAATTGATTTACCATGTCGCTGCCGTACCCCCTTGGTTGCGGGTACTGCACTATCGTATTGGCTTGGCACCGATCCTGCTCTAACGATTATACACAATAAAGCCTATTTGCAGAGTACTGAAGTTATTCCGACCTATATGGCTACAGTGGATCCGGCAAGCTCATTAGTTGCTGCAATGCCGACTACGTTCACGCCATTGCAACAGGGTGGTTTCACGTATAGCAGTGATTTAATGGAAAGCTCAGCTTTTGAGCAACCTATTGGATTGTTACCGCACCATGACGTGCTATATCTTACAAGTGCAGCTTCAAGTTTATATGCCGCTGTCCAACGTAATGGCTACAGTGCCGGCCGCTATCCACTTCACTATAGAGATGAATCAACTAATCGGCCGTTGTTGTTTGCATCGCACCCATATTTGTCTACAGACTCGTCAACAACAGGTGATTACCCAGCGCTACCAACCGGCACGGTGCCTCCAGACTGGGACGTAGCACACCACCCGTCTGTAGGATTTTTAGCGTATTTGCTGACTGGGCGTTTTTACCACATGGAAACTGTGCAGTTTGCGGCGACTCGCAACTATATAGATTTAGCTGACAATATTCGCAATTATGGCGTTGGTCTAATAGAACCTTTATCTGGCGCAGTTCAAACACGTCAATTTGCGTGGTATATGCGTACGCTAATAACTGCTATTATAGCAACGCCGGATGGTGATGCATTAGGCTTGCAGGCGCAATTTATTGCCGCCTGGGTTGCAGTTATAAATCAAAATCATACCCGTTACCTTGAGCAATCCAATAATCCATTAGGCTTTATCGCTAACAACTTGGATTATACGATTACATTTGACAGCGGCAGTGACCGACTTGCTGCTGCTACAGCTGCAGGCTATATGGCTGCCGGTTGGATGCACGATTTTATCGTGGCCGTATTTGGCTGGGCTATTGCTGCAGGAATGCCTATTGGCTCTACCGCACAAACAAAACTTTTAGATTTCTTTGCGAACTTCATTGCAAAGTCGGTTGTCGGCCGCTTGAGTGCTACTAACGCAGGTACAGACTATCTATTTACAGAATGTGCGCCCTATCTAATATGCGTATCTCCCAGTCACACGCCAGACTGGATCGGCGGTACGGGACCGTGGTTCTCGAATTGGAATCAGGTTTACCAAGCTACAAAGAGCGTTGCTGCAACGTTTGCTACATCCGCTCAATTCAAAGACGATCCAACAACAATCAACGAAATCTCCATGCCCCCAGCAGAGGGGTACGTAGTCAATATGCTTCCGGCGCTGGCGTACTGTGTCCGGCATAATGTACCCGGTGCAGCTGCTGGTCTTACGCGTCTGCAGGGAGCTATTGATTGGTCCGTTGCAATATCTGGTTTTGATCCAACTTGGACCATTGTCGATTCGCTTAATCAGATCAGCCCAGTGTGGGGTGTCAAATCTGCAGGGCCTATTTTGCCCAATTGGGTTCTAGCAGCTAACGTAAATCAATGGGTTACTATTCCCGGCTCCGTACAAGCAGGTTCAACTGTTGACTTAGATGGTGGTCTATCAACCAATTCTAGACTTAGCTTCAGCGGCTTTACGGTCAGAGACACTGAAATCTGGTTGACGGCTACAGGCGGTCATGCCGACTACAATGGTAACGAAGTATGTGCCATTGACATTGGTCTGAATTCACCTGCGTGGCAATTACGTCATGCTAGGTCCACTACTATTTTGGCTGATGTTTATTATGAGCCAGATGGAACTCCTGCATCAGCCCACCGTTATTGGGGCGGCTTTTGGTCGAAAGAAACGGGCCGTATCATGCAACCGTCTACGCGATCCACATGGCCCAATGCTACGGCTAGCGGCAGTCAAACTAACGGTTTCAATCCTTCAAATAATACATGGGATGCGGCAGGTACATGGACTGACGTACCTACGTGTAATGTTATGGATGGGGACGGTAACTGCTGGTCTCTAGGTCAGAATTTCTTTGACATTGTTAAGTTTGTCCCTTCGACTAATACAGTTTCAACCTTATATTCATCTGGAGGAGTTGACATTCAGGCTAGTCCAGCCGCCTTTGATAGTAAACGGAAAAATATCTTTGCTTTCTCCTGTGGAAATGGTGAAGGTAATCACTTGTCTGAAGTTCGCTCTTATATAGTAAATCAGATTACCGGACAGCCCACCAATATCACGTTCAACACGAGCGCTGCGTTTACTCAGTGGTTTGCTAGAGTTCCATTGTATCAAGGCATGGATTACGATCCCGTCAACGATCAGTTCTTAGTGTTTTGTCCGCTCTCAAACTATGACTCATACGCAGGCGGAGATACGACTGTCTATGTAATAAAGCCTAACAACACTACAGTTTGGGACATGAGTATATTATCAGTCACTGGAACGCTGCCTACACCTACTGTGTCAGCGCAGACTCGTTTCAAGTATGTCCCACAGTTAGGTGGCTTTGCCTGTATGCCGAGTGGTCTGGGCAGTATGTACTTCCTGCGCACTTCTGCGGCGTTGGTTGTCTCTAGTCCTCCTCCATCACCCGCTCCATCACCATCACCCACGCCGGCTCCTAGTCCGGCTCCTACCCCCTCACCCACTCCGGCTCCGAGCCCTTCGCCTACGCCAAGCCCTTCACCGGCTCCAGCTCCGTCACCTATTACTGGCGCTGTATTCTTGGCCCCGTTGCAAACATCTACGCCTACAGATACGATTTCTAGTGCAACCATGACGGCGCTAGGAAATGCAGCTTTCCAAAGCGCTTCACCTGGACCGGCGTGGTCATTCGGCGGAAACTCAGGCAACGCACTCCGCCTGGAAAGTTTCACCGGATTTACTGGAGTCGGGGGAGCCTTTACTCTGGGCGTATTCTGGAGACAGAATTCTGCTACTAATATTGGCTCCGGCATCTTCTTGATCGGCTTAAACGGCGATAGCGATAATAAGCTTCTAGAGCTTGAACTTGATAGTTCATATAATATCAGAGCTTACGCTTATGATGCAGTTCATTCTAACCTGGCTACATCATATATAGGCGATACTAATACGGCTTACGATAATTGGCAACTAGCTGCTATTGTCAGAGACAGTAACTCATCGCTCAAGGTTTATGTAAATGGTTTAGGTTTCAGTACTCCCGATACGACAACCGTTGACCTCTCTGCCTCCGCGTACAAGATAATTATGGCATCACAGCCTAACAGTGGCTTAGGATTAAGCGTAGCTGGCTTCGAAAAGTACGGTTTTGCATATCCGTTTGCATTGACTCAGTCACAGCTGGATTCTATATTCGCAAGTCCTGGTACTGTTTTGTCAGCCTAATTGTTTCTTGTATAAGAGCCCCGTTTAGACGGGGCTTTTTCTTTTTGCTCTCTTAAAATACCCACATGGCAACATATACCCTATTCTCGGCTTCGTACGGAAGCAACTACGCAAATGTTCGCGTTCGAATCCTGGAACAAGGAACTGGAACCCCTGCGATTATCATGGCTAGCGCTACAAGCGGTAACTTGAGTTCCCATGGTAATGCTATTACGGATTCATCGGGGAATCTAGCTGTTTATCTCGATAGCTCCAAGACTTTTGTCGTCTGGTATAATCAATTTATTTTGACTCCGGGTGGAATCAGTTTGGCTACGGAGGTACAACGTACTTCTGCCCAGTTGACTAGCCCTCCTACTCAAGCTGATATTGGATTGGGATCCGGAGCCACGTTCTTCTTGGATACTAACCCAGCTGCCTTATATCGTATTAGTTCCGATAAAAGTCAATATGTTCTAGTCACTGGAGCTGGTGGCGGAGCAAGTAGCTTCGCGGGTTTAACTGATGCTGTTACTGCTAGCATTGCAACGACTAATACTTCAATTGTCAATGCCCTGGCTAATAAAGCCCCGATTAATTCTACCCAGGTCACTCAAGTATCTGGCGGAGCTACAACAGCCTTGCTTAACTCTGCTAAGACAGCGTTGAAAGATCCAGCTGGCGGCGCAGATGTGAATCTGGGTGTAAGTACTTTCGCGGGCCTAACCGATAAGACAACTGCTTCTATCGCCACGACAAATACTTCTGTCGTCAACGCATTGGCTACTAAGGTGACTACGCTTGGTATCTTCGCTTCTTCAGGTGCTCTACAAACTGCATTCCCAGCTGCCAATAACACCGGTAGTCTTGCTCTTGTCGGTTCATCGACCCCATACACAGTTTATATCAGCAGCGGGGCTTCCTGGGTTGCCAACGCCACTGGATCAACTACATTCGCTAGTTTGACTGATGCAGCTTCAGCCTCCATTGCTACTACTAATACTTCTGTATCTACTGCACTGGCTGGTAAAGTTGGAAACGTTGGTACTTACGCAACTACTGGAGCTCTTCAAACGGCATTTCCAGCCGCGTCTAATACTGGCTCTCTAGCCTTAGTAGGATCTTCAGCTCCGTATACTCAATATATCAGTAATGGCTCGGCGTGGATCGCTGTTGCTACCGGGGGAGGTGGAACTTGGGGTTCTATCTCTGGTACCATTTCTACTCAGTCCGACCTTTCTTCAGCACTGAATACTAAACAGAACGTCCCCAGTTCTTGGGATGGAACTACACCAGCCTTGACTTCTAGCGTTAACCCTATTCCCCTATATGGTTCAAATGCCTTTACCTATACTGGCGGTGGCGGCGCCACTTTGGACGGGTTTACCTTCCAGACAGGAGATCTGGCTCTGTGGACCGGCTCAGCGTTTACTAAGATTGTGCTGGGTGGAGGCTATGTTGGTACCTTTGCCTCCCCAGCTGCCCTGCAAACAGCATATCCTGCGGCTAGTAACGCTGCGTGCATTGCTCTTGTCAATAGCGTTATCTATACAAGCAATGGAACGTCATGGCTGACAAAAGCGGCGATTCCGACAGCTATCAGCACCGGAACGACTTTGCTAGATACCTATGATTGCGCAAACTTAGTTTGTACAAGCACCCCAGCTTTGACAATCAACAGCGGTTTAAAGAACGGTTTTGGCTGCTCTATTAAAGGTGCTTTTACAACTGCTGGCACGGCTACAATAACTGATCTCAGAGCAACTACTGGTACTGCGTTTTGCTGCTTGGTTCAATCTGATACGGCTGGCACGGGCACTACCTACGATCTGGTGGGGACCAAGTAATGCCAGTTAATAAGGCTATTCTAGCTGCCGTGCTTGCAGCTATGGGGGCATCGACTGGGCCGAGTTACTCACTGGACTTTTCTAGCACTCTGCCATCACAAGTTACGTTTACTCGCTCTGGATCTCGTACAGCAATTGTCGCTGGCGTCTTGACTACTGTCACAACAAACAATCCGGCGATTGAATCTACCGCAGCTGGCGTCTTAGGTCTATCCATCGAACCGGCAAGCACAAATAGCTTACTTCAGTCAAATTCGTTTACAACTTCGCCGTGGGGAGCAGCTACTAATGTGACTCCGACTAGCGGCCAAGCAAGTCCGGATGGTGGATCGAATGGATGGGATATTGCTGAAACCACCGCTTCAGGTTACCACGAGATAAAGCAAGATATCTCGGGCGTATCAAGCGGAACTGTGATGTGCTCGTCAGTTTTTGTTAAAGCTAAAACTGGTTCAACATCGATCAACGGTAATCCTATTAACGCCTTCGGTCTACTCAATTGTAACCAATTCACTAATACTGGTGCTCGTGTTGCCGGTTTGCTAGACCCCAGCGCGGCTGCCTTTGCCTATGACAGTAATGGTATCGGAGGCGCTTCTACTACATTTAACAATGTTTCGGGTGGTTCACAGAGGCTGGCTAACGGCTGGACCCGGATTTGGGTTACCGGCACTACGACATCGACTGGCATCAAAAGCATTCGTCATCGTACCCTTAAGAATAACGTTTCTGGTCTAGGTGAAAACTATGCAGGAGCGACAACAGATGGGCATCAAGTTGCTTTTGCTCAGACTGAATTTGGCGTATCTCGGCCTACAAGCTACAAGGCTACTACCACTGCCGCAGCTAGTACTAATGCAGATAGCGCTATTATCTCGAATATCTCCTGGCTTAACGTGGCGCAAGGGACGTTTATCGTGGAGTATGATTGCACTAGCGGCGTACTTCTGGGTTCCGGTACTAATACCGTAGTATCCGGCGGCGCTCTGCCGGCCAATCGTATCACTGGGAAAGTTGCGCTTGCCTGGAGCGGTACGACATCAGACTTAGTATATAACGGTGGCTCTACGACTACTGGGGTTCAGCCGACGTTTGGCTCGGATATCCGCCTCCTGTCTACTAGTGCTACGACTAATTCTGGGCATATCAAGTCCCTAAAGTACTATCCAACTCGTTTGTCTGTCTCGCAAATTCAAGGCCTAACAGCTCCGTCTAGCACAGCACCGATCGCCGGTACTTACCGAGTTGCTACTCAGCGTAACGTGATGAACAACACGACGGTGACGATCGGAGGTACTACGCCATATCAAGCCTTCCGTTGGCCCGCTGTTATTGGCTCTGGCGCCCGTACCAAGCTGCGCGTGTCTGCCAGTAATTGGACATTGAATGATGCTACTGGCGACACTAATCCTGGCAATACTATCACTATTGAATCCCTGGCTCTGGTTCGTTTGTCCACTAGCGAGATTGCTCCTATCTACTTTAGCGGTCTACGCTCTGTAACTCTTTCGGATGGGCAGGTCAAGTTCAACTCAGACGACCTGCTTCCATCCGCATTCCCCAGCCTGACCTCTGGTGGAGTTTTCCCTAATGGCGAAGCCTTTGAGTTACGGGGTAAAGTCAAATGTGCATCGGGCGGTAAAATTCCCTGCGGACGCTGGGGCGTAGAGACCGGTGCTCAGGTTTGGAACTACGATGGTACAGTGACCAGCGTAAGCTCGGTCGATGCGACTGGCGCCTTTACGGCTACCGGATCAGCTGCGGCACTTGGCACCAAGGGTTATAGCGTAGTCATCGAGGGCCCATTTGTCACTGGCGATCCTATGACGCTGGTCGGCTACGGAGATTCTATTGTCGAAGGAGTGGGTGGCACTCTGCAGGCCTCCGGAACGTGGTTCCAAAAGACAGTTAATTCCCTAGGAGCCGCTTATCTCCAGGCTGCCCTCGGGGGACAATCGCAAGCTATGTTCTGGAAGTCGGCGAACATCAATCAATACGTTGGCCTAGGTAGTGTACTCATTGACAATACTGGAACTAACAACTTGGGACCGCTGGAGTATCCTCTGCCGTACTACAATGCCCGTCAAGCAGGAGTTAGAGCCATTCTTCGACCATCATTGAATGTGCGTACGACTTCTACAGACTCGTTTGTCAGCAATGCTAATCAAACGGTGTCCTTGCCATACCCGGATTCGAACAGCATCGCGCTTATCTCGATGACTGCAAACGGCTATATCGATGCATATTACAAAATGAATGCAGTACGTGATACAGGGGATAAATGGATCACTAATGGAACTGCTTATGCGTACACAGTGGACGGTACGCACCAACAAGTGCCAGGTGATGATCTCATGTACCCAGAGCTGAAGGCCCAGCTCCAAGCTCTCGTTTATTGGTAAGGAAAAATAGATATGTCGTTTATTAGTCGTTTTCAGCTCAAGGCATTTCTTAAAAGCCTTTTAGGTACGCTTTGGGTTCAACCGACTGCCATGACGGTGGGTATGAATGCTGGCGCAGATTATACATACTCTGCCCGTAGACTTGCTAACTTAGTACAGTCCATGAGTGCATGGTTGCCAGTTACGATAACCGGTGGAACCAGAACAACTACGTTTGTTCCTTTTAATTCCTACACTGGCGCTGCTGGAACTTGGACACAGAAGAGCGGGGTGCTTTATGGAGATGGTAATGGCACAGGCACAGATGGCAAATACTTTAGAGCCGTCCTCGCATCTAACAACTTTGGTCTTCCCTCTACTACTAATGGCGGTGATGGACTTTATATTGTCCTAAATCCGTGTGGACTTGAAATTGCTATTGGAACAGCTGGTCAGCAATCATTGGGCGGGGGTTTCCGGACTGATAAGTACTTTACGTTCACCTATCCGGGAAATGATGGTGCAGGTATTGATCTCTGGTTTAAACGAAGTACCTTTTCCAATACTGGTGCAGGTAATGTTCAAGTCATTCCGCATGCTTGGATAGGTAACGGTACTATTGATACTGTGAATGGGGTAATCTCATCCCATGGAACTACTGGCTATACAAGTGGCAATCCTTGGAATCCAGATTTTATCGCAGCGTATCAAGCTCTTAAATGCCAACATATTCGCTGGATGGCGGCGAGTGGTGTTAACGGTGACGCAACGCAGGATTGGGCTGATAGAGTGACTCCAGCCGATATTTCTTTCCAATCCCCCTATGCCGGAGGAGCAAGTAATATCAGCGGCTTTACGATGCCGTATGAGTATATCATCGATTTTTCCAATCGTACGGGGATTGACCCTTGGATCAACCTTCCCGCCCGTGCTACGTCAGACTACATCGCTCAGTGTGCCAACCTATTTAAGGGCCTATTCCCGACTATGCGGGTACTGCCTGAGTATGTTAATGAAACCTGGAATTTCGCCGGGTCGTTTGGCATTGGAACCTCGTATGTTGCATACCTTCAGTATACGAGGCATGTAGCAACTCCTTCTGACGTGTCTGTACCTGGAGCACCAGTCTTTCTCTCTCCTTCACATGGTCGTTCCATCGGGGACGTAGTTCAACTATTCTCAACGCGTGAAAATGCGGCTGCAGGTATGCCATACTACGTACAAGGAGCTCAAAGCTACACTATCAGCGCTGTACCAGACGCTAATCATTTCACTCTTAACTTCGCGGCTGCTGGTAAAACCGTACCAGCAGGTCTGCCTAATATCGAATGGGCGTGGCAGAATGAGCCTGGCTTCAGTAGCACCCTGACACAGGCGAATATCAATCATGGGTTGCAGCAGCTTGCAATCTGGGACGCATTTGATGCTGCTCTGGGTTCTGCTCGGGTCGTGCATTCGATGGGCTCTCAGGCTAGTGATGCTTCTCATACTTCCGGCCGAGTCGGAGCTTCGACTGGCACCATTACACGCACTGAAATTGTCCACGTTGCACCTTACTATAGTGGCCTATACTGGCTTGTCCAGGCCAAAGGAGGCATCGGTTCTATCACTCCTCGTGTTTTTTGCACAGTTCCTGGAACTGCTTGGTGGGGAGTCTACGCTTCTGGATCAACACCTTCTGACTTAGATGTCGTTAACCAATCGGGTACTGGCTTCATCGGGGGAGGGGGCACAGCGGGTACAGCTATGGCTTACTTTAGTGGCACACCTCAGCCGGCTTTGCCTACGGTATCTGGGCTAACTGACGGTATAAATTATAGTATGTTTGTCGTCTTTAAGGAGACTACAACTGGCTATTTCTGGATGGTCGGTACTGGAACTGATCCGCAAAATCCTACCAGCGTCGTATCTAATAACAACGTCATAAGCTATTTGTACGATACTTACGCTAATCAAGCGCTTAGAGCTCGAGCCAATGGTATCGTTACCGCCAACTACACTGCTCACGCATCTGCAATCACTTCAGTTGGCGGTACTGCAAAACTGATGACATACGAAGGCGGAGCCGATATGGCCCTAGCTTCTGGCGTTCCCGACGTCATGGCCGGTGTAATGAATACTTGGTTAATAAACTTCCTTGAGGATGCAACTGCGGTTGCTTCGATGAAGCATAACTACAATCACTTAGCCAGACTGGGATATAAGAGTCAAACCTACTACATGGATAATCAAGGTAGCGGTCTTGGTAATGGCGTGTATGACTTCATCAGAGATAGTTGGTTTGCAAATCACAGCGACGGTAGGTTTGCCATGCTAGCTGCATTCGGAGGGTTGGTACCGCAACAGGCAGCTATTCCTGGTAATATCTCCGCAGCTCAGACGGCTCCTGCGATTACCTCGGCTCCTTCGTATCCATTCACCGTAACGACTCTGACCGCGGGATATACTTATACTTTAATGACTGGAGATTGGACCAATAACTTCAGCATTTCTGGTCTTAACGTTATCATGAACAATGGTAACGAGGTAGATTTCTCCCAATACGCTCCTCGCACACTTACCATCGAAGCAGCCGACGCTTACAGTAGTGTCTTTTTCCAATTGACAATTCCTTTGGGAAGCGTGTGGTGGCCGTCAGACGCACAGTTTGTATGGGATTCCGTGGGGGCAAGTGCTGGTACGACAATGATTGTACCGTCTAACCCTCCTTTCTCGAGTTTCGGTAGTAATTTATCGGAGATTACAGGAAGTGGTAATCCAGTAATTACGAGTTCTTCTGGTACGGTTTCCAATGATCTTTGGAAGATGGCTTCCTATGTGTTTGGTAATGCTAACGGCATGACACAAACGATTCAAACTAACGTACCTTTCTTTGTAGCTCACGTAGTTGATATCGGCGATCAATCGACGACATTCCAGTATCAGATTGGACTCGGATCAGGTTCCAATTCAATCTCCTGGGGTGTTGGTAATCCTGTAACTAATAGTCGTTGGAGACTTGTTCTTAACGGCGTGGCAATTTTCCCATCTGGCCTAGTGGACATCGCGACAATGCCTAGCAAGGGAACGAAGGTTGTTCACTGGATGTTTGTCGATCCTGTGAATGGAACTGCCATTGGGGGTGTAAATCAAACTCCTTACAGCGCAGGCGCGTTGTCTGGTCTGTCTATTGGTAACTTCGCTTTAGGAAGAGATGTCCGTATCGGAAACGCTAACGGCAGCAGCAGCAGCGTTAGTCAAATGTACCACGGATCCTTGGTCCTTCTGTCTAGATCTGGATTGCTACAGAGTCAATGTCTAACAGCCGTCCAAAGCATGCAGACGCATCACGGGATCTAATCTATAATCTACGTTTAAACCCGTCAATTGACGGGTTTTTCAATTAGTGCTAAGATAGTTGCCTATGGAGATTCTCCCGTCTAAATTAGCTCAGGCTATATTGACACTTAAAGGTAAAGCACTTGATTTGTCCGAATATAAACCGTTCGAACTAATCTACGATCTTGCCCCTCATACTCTGACAGCCTGTTGCGGGCGGCAAATAGGAAAATCAGTATCTCTTGGCGCTTCGATTATCTCGAATTCTATTCTACGTCCACATTTTTCGACACTATTTGTATCTCCACTTGCCCAGCAAACGTCTAGATTTTCATCCCAATATCTTGGTCCATTCTCAAATTCGGCTATCGTAAAGAATCACTTCATTACGTCATCTGAGACTAAGAACGTTTTCTTAAAGACTTTTAGCAATGGATCTTCTGTTACCCTAGGCTATGCGGAGACCGAGCAAGATGCTGACCGCGTACGGGGTATTGCGGCTGACGCTATGTTCTACGACGAAGTTCAAGACGCTTCCATTGAAGCAATTCCTATTCTGGAAGAAACTTTATCAGCGTCTGATTTCGCTTTTCGTCGTTTTACTGGAACTGCTAAGGGTGAGGCTAATACCTTAACAATTCTATTTAAACGTTCGAACATGATGGAGTGGGTAGTTAAATGCCCTCACTGTTCTCGCCACGCTATCCCTAATGAATTTGAGATTTGTTTGAAGATTCTCACTGGGAATCCACTGGGGCCTGCTTGTCCTCATTGCACTGGTGTTATCGATATGAAGACTGGAGTATGGATGGCTGGCAAGCCTTCTGAAGTCAATCATATCGGGGTTCATATTCCGCAGTTCTCCATTCCAGCTCGTACTACTCCTAAGAAATGGCCGGAGCTTGTAGGTAAAGCTAAGCGATATGATCAGACTAAATTAAGCAACGAAGTCTTTGGTCTTCCGGTGGGGGCTGGTGGCAGACCCCTTTCTTTGCGCCAAGTTATGGCGGTGTGTAACCAGGCACGAACTAGGTTTGACACTGAATTTCCTGGCATTGATGACGATCGCCGTATTCTATATACGGTACTAGGAGTTGACTGGTCTGTGACTGGTTCGTCCGCTAGCTATACGGTTTTAACTGTGCTAGGCTTTGATTCGGCTGGTAAAGCTTATATTCTCTATGCACAACGATTGAATAGTATCGACATACTGGCTCAAGTCCAACGGGTTATTTCCGTTTACCATCAATTCAAGTGTTCTCATCTTGCGTCGGATCGTGGCGTTGGCGTTCTCCAAGGTCAGTTAATGCAACGTGCCATCGGCCATGACCAAGTAAGTATGATGCAATATGTCGCTGCTAAAACTAATCTTCGCTATGATAAGCAAGGGGACTTCTTTTCCGCCGATCGTACCCTGGCAATTGATACGGCGGTCATCAAAGTGAAAATGGGTGTTGGCAAATTGGAAAGCCCTTCTTGGCTAGTCATGGAACCATTTTGGACAGATGCTCTTCATATATATGAAGAAGAGTCTCATTCAGGCCGTCGTCTTTATAAGAAAGATGAAGATGCACCGGATGATTTTATCCACTCTTTGACATTTGCTTTTTTAGCTCAAATGGTGCATACTGGTCAGTTCAAATATCAAGACGAAGATTCCGGTCCGGATACTACGTTTGATTTCTAAAAAGACTTTATACTACACGCATGTCTAACGATTTTGATATCCCATCCAAACCCCTTACTCGCCCCAGTTCTAAGCCTGCTACTGCGAAAAAGCAAACTCAAGAAGACCAGGTCGAAATGGTTGACAAAGTTAAGCCGGATTCCACGCCAGTACAACCTAAGTATAGCAAAGAAGAACTCCTGCAAATCTTCGACGAAATCATCTTTGCCGGCGAGTATGTCGAAGAAGTAATGATTCGTGGCCGAGTGCCAGTTAAGTTCTCCACCCGTACAGCCGAACAAATTGGGCAGATTCAAGATGCCCTAGATCGCGCTGGCTTGACTTTGATTTCTTCAGTAGAGCAGAAACGTTCTATTATGGCCTTAGAGCAAGCTCTAGTAAGCTTCAACGGCAAAGACCTATCTGGCCTAAAACCAGAAGAACGCAGCGGTTTCATAGCCAAACTAGCCGGCCCCGTTATCGCCATTCTTATGGAAGAGATGGGTAAGTTTGACCTAAAGGTTGCTGCGGCCTGTAGAGAAGAAGCAAATTTCTAAAGCATCCCTGGGCTTTGCAACGTATGAAGTTGCATATGCGGGGTATACAAGTTCCCGCACTAGGTAGCCCCAGGGATAGAGTCTACAGAGACTACCTGGTTCATGAGCAGCGACTAGAGGCTAAGAAACAAGAATTGGCCTTGTATATAGCTATTGGCTCTGCGCCTGCGGGGGTGGATAGACGTGAGTGGATCAGTAGAACGAAGAAGTCCTTTGACGCATACGTATCATTGATGTGGGGTATGGAACCGGAAGAATACTCTGATGACGAAAAGAAGTTACTTAACTATTACACTAAGGTAGTGAAAAAATCTCAACTGTTAATTCGCTTGAAACCTAATGGACAGGCTGAAGCTGCTGGAGATATTATCGACTTCTTGCGTAAACAGTAAGCCTAAAATACCGCCATGGCATATTCTCTGTTCACTGGTTCGTACGGCCTCAGCAACGCTAATTTCAGAGTGCGTATTCTTGAAGTTGGCACGGGTACACCAGCCATCATTGCAAAGCAAGATGGTACGGTTATAAATTCTGAAGGTGAAACTACGATTGACGCGTATGGAAACTTGTCTGTTTACTTAGATAATTCCAAGACGTTTGGTATTCACCTTAACCAGTATCAGCTTGCTTCTACCGATACTACTGTCGCTACGATGGTTAGACGGACGGCGTTCCAGCTTTCCACATTACCAACTGCAGTTGATATTCAATTGGGACCGGGCGCTCTTTTCTATGATCCAGATGTTCCGACGGTTTATTATCGCATTTCGACGGATCATTTAAGTTTCCAAGCTTTAACTGGCAATGGAAGTTCTGCTGGAACGGATGGCCTGAACAACTCTACGTTGTATCTCTACCAGAGATCCAATTCGGTTCCCCTAACCCCCACTTCATCCATCATCTATACCTTCTCAACTGGTATGATGACTGGTATCACTCAAGGTTGGAGCCCGACAATTCCCGCTGGAAGTTCCCCATTATATGTAACTTCGGCGGTTGCTAGCGCACGAGGTAGTACCCAGGTTGTCCCTCCAGGTGAATGGGCCAGTCCAGTTATCTTCTCTGAAAACGGTATTAACTCTGCCTCAGTCTATCTTTTCCAACGTACATCATCACCGGTCCCGCCATCAGCTCCTGATGTCCCGGTTACTTATACTTTCGCGACTGGACTAGCCACTGGTATCGATAACGGTTGGAGTCAAAGTCTGCCTACTTCCGGCGGCAGCTATAGGTGGCAAACTGGGGCTAGCGCCCTGGCCACCAGCGGCACCCCCAGCGATGTTATCAACCCCAGTGAATGGTCCCCAGTCAGTCTATTGGCTCAGGACGGATCTGATGGCGTATCGGGTTTAAATAACGCCTTAGTCTATGCTTACCAACGAGCGGCTTCTACGCCGGCCGTACCCTCTGCTACTGTCACTTATACTTTTGCCAGCGGAATTACTACAGGTTTAGATAATGGTTGGACTTCCACCCCTCCTACTGGTACATTGCCTATTTATGTTACGGTTGCAACGGCGGCTAGTTTAAATCCCACTGATACCATCACATCGGCTGAATGGGCATCCCCAATTATCTTTGCTCAAAATGGTACAGCCGGATTAAATTCATCTACAGTTTTTCTGTATAAAGTTACAATGACGTCTGCGACGCCTAGTTTGCCAAGCGCGGCTGTAACTTATACGTTTGCAACCTCAGTGGCTACTGGAGTTGATAACGGATGGACTCAATCACTGCCTACGTCAGGAGGCGGTTATCGTTGGATCACAACCGCTTCTGCGCTTAGCAATACTTCAACTGACGTTATTCCACCATCTGAGTGGGCGCCAGCTGCACTGCTATCTCAAGATGGAGATACTGGTCCTCAGGGACTTCAAGGCCTTCAAGGCAATAGCGGTACCAATGGTCTAAACAATGCGATTGTTTTTATCTACCAAAGAGCTACTTCTGCCCCCAGTCTACCTAGCGCTACCGTAACCTACACGTTTGCAACAGCAGCTATTACTGGCTTGAACAATGGCTGGACTTCTGCGGTTCCCACCGGTTCTAATCCACTATATCTGGCCTCGGCAACTGCGAGCAGCAGTACAAGTTCGGATACCATTGCCTCAAATGAATGGACGACTCCAGTAATTCTGGCCCAGGATGGAACTTCGGCTATTAACGCTGCTACGGTCTATTTGTTCCAACGTACTACTACGTCAACTGCGCCATCTGTTCCATCTAGCTCAATAACATATACTTTTGCAACAGGTATCGCTACTGGGATCACTAACGGCTGGTCACAAACATTAGTGCCAATTGGTGGTCAATATAGATGGGTTATCACAGCTACTGCTTTAGGAACTGGCACTACAGATACCGTTAGCTCCGGAGAATGGTCATCGCCTGCCTTACTAGCTCAAGATGGTTCTCCTGGAGCTGGGACATTTACGTACATTACTAATGCTAATGTAACAGCAAACGGTGCTATTGTAACAAAAACCAGTGGTGGCAATACCTATAATGGTCAGGCTTACAGTGCTCAGTTCTATACTGGTGGTGCTCAGATGACCATGGCTGTTAGCGGAACAGATAACATTGTCGCAGGCCTAAATAGCGATCCCACGTCCAGTGGTGGTTCCGGATACGCCGGTATTGATTATGCCGTGACCGTAGGTTCTCACCAAATGCAAATCTACGAAAGTGGGGTGTATAAGGGTAATTTCGGGACTGTGGCCGACGGGGATATTCTAGGTATTAGATATGATAATGCCAATGTCACATATACACTTAATGGAGTCTTAGTCAAGACAACTTCTGCAACAGCAGGGCTAAAACTTGCCTTAGACACTTCTTTCGGTGTTCTTAATGCCTCTACTAATTTTACTTTTTCTGCTGCGGGGGCTGCGGGGGCAAACGGAGCA
>Ga0209622_1000014_pt1 | contig 19357 bp, 21 predicted proteins | sample TexAe_OM3H0_M2_FD_187943 | JGI IMG/M metagenome (GOLD analysis project Ga0209622, IMG submission 187943) | Forest soil microbial communities from Davy Crockett National Forest, Groveton, Texas, USA - Texas A ecozone_OM3H0_M2 (SPAdes) (version 2) | ecosystem: Environmental > Terrestrial > Soil >...
GGTGGAGGATATCCAAAACGTAGCAGCGATTCATCTTCAACCGGATACAAACGCAGAGAATCTGAAGGCGGCGGTGGTTATAAACGCAAAGAATCATCTTCAGAAGGCGGTGGCTTTAAACGAAGAGATTCTGGTTCATCAACAGGTGGAGGCGGCTTTAAACGTAAAGAATCTCCGGATGGGGGGTTTAAAAAAAGTTTTGATAAACCGGCTGGTGGATCGAGACCAAGAACTAAAAGAAGCTTCAACGACTAAGTTTTACTGATAATTTGTCAGACTATTTTATTTGGAATTGAATTTGAAATTCTGTTCCAAATAAAAATATAATATATCATGTTCGATTCAGGTTTATTACTAATAGGCATTTTATTTGCAGGCATTGGCATGCTTATTAGTTTTCGTTTAAAAAGTAAATTCAAACAATATTCAGAAGAGCCACTTTTAAACCACATGAGTGGTAAAGATGTTGCTGAAAAAATGTTACGCGATAATGGCATTTATGATGTGCAGGTAACTAGTACACAGGGTTTTTTAACCGACCACTATAACCCGGCAACCAAAGTAGTTAACCTTAGCGATGAAGTTTATAATGGTCGTAGTGTGTCCTCGGCTGCTGTTGCTGCACACGAGTGTGGGCATGCCGTGCAACATGCTAAAGCTTATACCTGGCTTAACCTGCGTACTAGTCTTGTGCCAATTGTACAAGTAAGTTCTAATTTAATGAACATTATGTTCTTGGGATTGTTCTTTGTGGCTTATGCCATGCCTTCTATAGGAAATAAAATGCTATTAGTAATTATTGTTTGTCAAGCAGCTATTACACTATTCTCAGTAGTTACTTTACCGGTTGAAGTTGATGCAAGTAGAAGGGGTTTACAATGGCTAAATTCGGCTAATATTACACATGGTGAGGAGCACGCACATGCTAAAGACGCTTTAACCTGGGCTGCTTATACTTATTTTGCTGCTGCTTTAGGTGCCATTGCCTCACTAATTTATTTAATTATGCGATTTATGAGCAATAACAGAGATTAAACTACCCCTATATCTTATTCTAAACACAAAAACCCAATGGTTACATAATCATTGGGTTTTTTATTTCATTTTTATATATTGAAAATCAATTAGTTATAATATAATATTGAAAAATTATATATGATCGGGTTACTTTTTTCTTTTCCTGGCATATATGTAGAACAAGTTCAAAAACAGTTGATGAAAAAAGTAGTTTCTTTAGTAGTTATAGCCCTAATAACCTCGTTTTTTACTTCTTGTGGCCCATCTGAAGCCAGCAAAAAAGCTGAAGAAGAAAAAATGAAAACAGAGGCAGACTCGATAAAAAACAGCATTAAACAAGATATAGCTTCGGAGATGGATAGCTTAAAGAAAGACAACAAAGCATCTGACTCTCTAGTAAAAGTTGAAAAAAAGTAAATCAAAAAAACAAATAAAAACCAATCAAAAAAACACAAAACATGAAAAAATCAATTTCAATCTTAGCAGTAGCAGTATTAGCTACATCAATGTTCGTAGCATGTGGCCCTAGCAAAGCAGAATTAGAAGCAAAAGCAAAAGCACAAGCTGATTCAATTGCAGAAGTTGCAAAAGCTGACTCTATTGCAAAAGCTGACGAAGCTATGAAAGCTGCAGAAGCTGCAAAAGCTGATTCTATTGCACAAGTTGCAAAAGCTGACTCTCTTAAAAAAGTAGAAGAAGAAGCTGCAAAAGGCGGCAAAAAAGGCAAAAAATAATTTGTTTGTGTAGTTAGTTGATGAAAAAAGCCCTGAAGCATAAAAACTTCGGGGTTTTTTGTTTTTAAATTGCACCAAAACAAAAAAAGCACTATATTTGCGACCCTTAATAATAAAAACGAAATGCTGATAGTACAATTAAAAGAAGGCGATACTTTAGAAAAAGCGCTTAAAAAATTTAAGAAAAAGTTTGAAAAAACAGGTGTTGTTAAAGAATTACGTGAGCGTCAAAAATTCACTAAAAAATCTGTAAAACGCCGTCAAGGCATGATTAAAGCTGTTTACAAAAACAAGCTTCAACAAGGTTTATTAGAAGATTAGTCAAAATCTTCCAAAAATAACTTCCGGGCTTAATCTATTGTCGAATTTTTTTGTAACTTCGATAGTAGATTAAGCCTTATTTATTATGAAAGGTTGGTGCATAGAGGATTTTATCAATTACATTAGTTTTGAGAAAAGATATGCCCAAAATACGTGTACTGCTTACCAGCAAGACCTTTTAGAGTTTCAGTTTTTTATAGAAAAAAACTTTGAAACAAATCAACCTCAAAAAGTTGAACCTGAGTTTATCCGCACTTGGATTCATTCTTTTATTACGCATAAAATAACAGCCATTACCATTCACCGAAAAATTTCTTCGGTTAAAAGCTACTATAAGTATCTTTTAAGAAATAATATAGTTTCTAAAAATCCATTACTTACCATACAATTGCCGAAGAAACCGAAAAGGTTGCCGGTTTTTATTGACGAGAAAAAAATGGATTTATTAAAGACTCAAACAAAAAACATCAATTTATCTCCGTATCAATTATTGTTGCAAAACGTAATTATGGAGTTGTTTTATCAAACAGGCATTAGGCGTACGGAGTTGGTAAATTTACTTGAAAAAAACATTGACTTTTATACCAAAGAAATTAAAGTAATGGGTAAACGCAGTAAAGAGCGTGTTATTCCATTTGGCGAAGATTTAAAAAAATTACTGGTAGGTTACATTTCCGAGAAAGAAAAAAATAGTTTGCCAAACGAATATCTTTTTTACCAAGAGAATGGAAAAATGATTTATGATAAATGGATTTATCTTTTGGTTAAGGAAGAATTAAGCAGCATAACTACTTTAAAAAAGAAAAGCCCCCATGTGTTGCGTCATAGCTTTGCAACCCATTTATTAAATAATGGCGCAGATATAACTTCGGTAAAAAACCTATTAGGGCATTCAAGCCTTGCCGCTACGCAGGTTTATACGCATAACACTATCGAGAAATTAAAAAAAACATATAAACAGGCTCATCCACGAGCATAATTAATAACCAAATAAAAAAGGAGGACCCAATGACAGCAAACATCCAGTCGGTTCATTTTAATGCCGACAAAAAGTTGATCGATTTTATCCATGAAAAAGTAAATAAGCTTACTCAGTTTCACGATGGAATTATAGGAACCGATGTTATATTAAAACTTGACAAATCGGCTAACCAATCTAATAAAACAGCTGAAATTAAGCTGCACCTTAGTGGTAACCCTTTGTTTGCTAAAAAGCAATGCGCAACATTTGAAGAAGCTGTTGATACAGCTGTTGATGCTTTACGTACTCAGGTAAAAAAACACAAAGAAAAAGCGCAAGGTTAAAAAAAGAAGTGCAATAAAAAGCCCCAATCAATTTTTTGATTGGGGCTTTTTTAGTTTATCAGTGGAATGGATTACTCCATAATAACTTTTTTAGAAATCTGTTGACCATCAATATTGATGTTTACAAAATAAACACCGGCTTGATAAGAAGCTTTACTACCTATAGTTAAAACAGTTTCTCCGCTAGTATGTTGTTGTGCAGGAATTGTCTCTACAACACGCCCTAACATATCAACTACGCTAACGGCTATACTATGATTTTCAGTTAAATTAAAGGCTATATTTACATTGCTAGACGATGGATTAGGGTAAATATTTAAATCAACCATTGTTTCAATATTATTAATTCCGGCAGCAGCAGCATCAATAATATTAATGTCATCTAAGTACAAATTGTTACCTACACCACTTGCGTTCGGGTCAGCAAAAAACTCCCAACGGAACATTACATTAGTGCTATGGGCTACCGCAACTATGTTAACAGTATAAGTAGTAAATTGAGCAGGAGTTGGTGTATATGGGTTTGTACCAGGGCCACCTGAAAGAGCGGCTAAAGCTGAGCTAAGCATGCCTCTTCTTGATACCCATGATGCGCCGCAATCAGTAGATGTAAATATTTGTAATTTATCAGCACTAGTGGTAGACCTTTGCTGATAAGCTGCTTTAAATTGTAAAGCAGGTGTTGTAAAAGTTGATAAATCATATGAAGCACTAGTTTGTAAAATGCTGTTATTTCCTGCTGTATTATTTATATTATCTACCATAATAGAATTAGCACCGGTAGCAGCAGCGTTAGATGTTACAGTCCAATCACTTCCGGTTGCACCTGTATGAGATATGGCCCAAGCCGATGTAGCACCTTCAAAACCTTCAACAACAGGCAAGGTTGCCGTAGCATTGTTAACTGTATAAACAGTAAACGATTGATCGTTTGCAGTATTTTGATCAGTTAAGTTATTTGGAGCACTAGTGTAACAAGTAAGTGTATGTGTTCCGGCAGTTGAAGTGAAAGCAGGAAGAGTTATATTGATAAATTGCTGACTTGCTAAAGTACCGTTCCAGTTTTGAGTTTGAACAGTACCATTGTCAATTTGATAATTTATTGTACAAGATGTAAGTTGGCTGCTACCAAAATTTCTTAAAGTAATTACCGGGGTAAAAGAATTAGTACAGAATATGCCTGTAGGCGATGTAACTGCATAAACACTAGCATCGGTAGTGCTTGATGATTTAGGTACTATGCCAACAAGCGCTTGATGATTTGCAGAAGGATTATAACCGGGTGTTGAAAAATTATTAAGTTGAAAATAACCATTGCTTTGTCCGCCCCAACCCCAGTTCATGTGTAAATAATTATTTTGGTCGTAACCATCGCAAACCCATGTGTGACCACCTTCAGATGGGTCAACGCCTACATATTGTACAACTCGTCCAATATTTAAATCATGCTCAAGAGTATCCAACCATTTTGTATCACTATAACTACCGCGACTTAATCCATGAATTTGAGTGTTATCATATTTAAAATAGTTAATGTAAGAATGTTGGGCACTAGCCCCACCTGAACCAAGAACTTGTGCGGCACTTCCACCTGGTGCATAATCCATATCAACACTTACTCCGCAATCAAACATAAGTTGTGCAACAAGGGCGTTAGGTGAGTTTACAGCTAAAGGCATGTTGGCCCAATCGTAAGTAGCAGTATAGGTTGCACTTAAAGTTCCATATTGATTTGAGTATCCACTAGATGTACAATCGCAATAAGAACTTGAGCCAACTCCCTGAGCCGGATACGACCAGTATTTCATAATTTGAGCCATAGTAGTAGCTACACAGCCGGTTACTGAACCACCTGGACATAAAGCATTGTAATATGGACTCTGATTCCAAGTTGTTTGCATAAGTGGTAAAACAGCATTAGTAGTCAGCGTACTATTTGCCCCACTTGTTAATCTTTCATTTGAAACAGTAGCAACAGTATATTTTTCCCATTCTTTGGCTGTTTTTTCGTTAGCTACCGCATTGTTAGCTCTTAATGCGGTTACACCGTTTGAAAACTCATTAAGCCAAAAATTTAGATTCGAGTTTTTTTCTGGTGCAACAAATTTATTTTCATTTGAATAACCTACAATAGGTTTTACAGCATCTTCACCTGAAACAATAACAAATCCATCACCCTCATTTATATTATAAGCATAATATAAAGGAACTCCTGTTGCAGAAAGTTCAGTATGAACTAAAGTACTTGTCTTTAATGTTCGTATAGAATTTTGCTTATAAAAATTTTCAGCTACTGTTTTTGCTGAAATTGGTGTAACTGGCTTGGCATTAGCCACGCTTGCACCTAAAGCTAAAACAAACATTGCGTAATTTACTTTTTTCATGGGGTGTGGTTTAAATTTAATATTCCAAACATAGGCAATTGAAACCTCAAAAACAACAAAAAATAGATGAACGGTAAAATTTAACATATCAAAAGAAAAGCCCATTAATCTTTATTAATGGGCTTTTCTTTTGATTTTTAATAATAATTACTGAATAATAACCTTTTTAGAAATGTGTTGTCCGTCTACGTCAATGTTAACAAAATAAACACCTGGCTGATAGGCAACTTTATTGCCAATAGTAATCATCGTTTCACCGCTTGGGTAATGTTGCGAAGGATTAGCTTCAACAACCCTTCCAAGCATATCTAGTACGTTAACAGATATGTTGTGTTTGTCAGTTAGGTTAAAAATTACGTTTACATTGCCTGATGAAGGGTTAGGATAAATTTCTAAACCTACTTCGGTTTCTATATCTTTTATACCCACTGTTGTATTGTATATATTTATATCATCCAAATAAAGTTCGTTACCCGGTGAAGTAGGATCTGAATAAAACACGAAACGGAACATAGCATTTGTACTTGATGCAATAGGGCTAAGATTAACCGTATAAGTTGCAAATTGAGATGGGGTTGGTACAAAAGGTGTTGAACTTTGACCAGTAACAGTTGATGGTTGCAAACCTGTACCACTACGTCCAAATCTAGATACCCAAGTAGCTCCACAATCTATAGAAGAATAAATTTGTAATTTATCTACATTGGTAGTTGCTTGTTGTTGATATGACATTTTAAACTTTAATGTAGGAGAACCAATTGCAGCTAAATTAAAAGTTGGGCTAACTAATATACTGGTATCACCCGGAGGATTAGAAAAATTATCAATCATTATTGATTTTGCACCACTGGCAGCAGCATTATTTGTAACTGCCCAATCTATTCCTGTAGAAGGGATATGCGATACGCTCCAATCGGTACCAGGAACAGTAGCTGTTTCAAAACCTTCTACAAAGGCAGTATTATAAGCTGCGACAGAAGATACAGCTGTTATATATGAAGTTTTTGTAATTGAAGCACTTCCGGCAGAGGTACTAGCTGTGTATGATACAGCATATGTGCCTGGTGTAGCGTAAGTTACTTTAGGCATAGAGTCGGTTGCAGTATAACCAGCTACAAAAGTTCCACCGGGGAAACTCCAGTTATAACTGGTAGTTTTTGCATTTTCAGAACTATCACTAAAAGTAACGGTAGCACCTGTACAAACGGTTCTTGCACTTGCATGAAAGTAAGGAGTAGGGATACAAACTTGAGGGTGACGTATGCCAGTAGCAATTTTATTAGCAGCAGATATCACGTTATTTCTGCTAGCAGTAGTAGAGTTCATTATATTATGCATTCTTTGTATTTGTCCGTATGTAAAGTTTTTAGGACAAGAAGAATAATCCATAATGTTTTGCACGTTTGCTGTACCACTTACATCACAAGTGTTAACAGAACTTGATGGACATGTACTAAAATAGCCGGCCGATTTTGGGGTGTCATCTGAAACCCCCGTACAAGCAACACTTGGAGGATTGGTGCTTAAAAAATCATCACTTGCACCACCAGACATACAAGTTCCTGGGCTATTTGTACTACCAAAAGTATGGCTTAATCCTAACCAGTGACCAAATTCATGTGCCATAGAACGGGCATTAGTGCCAGTCATAAACTGATAATTATATATAACAACATCCATAGCCGCAGAAACTGTACCCGGTAAATAAGTATATCCAACTATAATTCCGCCACTGGTACTACCCGGGCAAGGCTGACCATTACAAATGTTTTTTACGATGTAAATGTTAAGGTATTTTGTGCGAGTCCAAGTGTAAGCATAATTAGGATTTGTTTGATCCCAATTTGTATTTGCATCGTAATGACGAATTATACCGTTGGTACAGTTTCCGTTAGGATCTTTAGTAGCTAATTGAAATACATAGTTGTTAGCGCCTGAAACACTCTTAAAAAGCGGATCTATTTGGGCACTATCAGGAATAGTTTTTGTATGAACACGATTAACCTCGGCTAATGCTTGATATACATAAGAATTGGGTACGTTTTCTACACCTCCCATGTGTAATATATGAAACACTACCGGAATAGTATCTACCGTTGTAAAAACAGTATTAGAAACTTGGTTTTGCCCATTACCACGCTGATTAGCTTTAGCTAATTGGCTAAGATACTCAGGAGAAAGTGTAGCTTCCTTCATTTCTTTTTCATAACGCGCTTTTTCTTCCGGATGTGCAGAAAAATAATACTTAGTGGCTTCATCCGTGTAACACGGTATAGTTTGTTGCTGTTGCGCAAACATAGCAGAAGCAGCAAAAATACTTGCCGTTATTAATTTGTATGATTTTTTCATGTGGGCTTGATTTTAATTTATTATTTCAAAAATACAATAATAACAAGGTTATTCAAAGTTTTTTAACATTAAGTTTGTTTTTACACAAACGGCAATTTTTTAGGATAAAGTCTGTTTTATATCTTCTAATAAATCTTCGATATCCTCAATTCCAACGCTAAGTCGTAATAAATTATCGACCACACCCGCTTTTTCACGTTCCGCTTTAGGGATGGAAGCATGTGTCATTGTTGCCGGATGATTTATTAATGATTCTACCCCACCTAAAGATTCAGCTAAAGAGAACACTTTAAATGAAGATGCTATTTTAAATGTATCGTCTAACGAAGCGTTTTTTAACACGATAGAAATCATGCCACCAAAATCGCGCATTTGTTTTTTTGCAATGTCGTGGTTAGGATGATCTGTAAAACCGGGCCAATAAATTTTTTCAATTTTTGGATGGGTTTTTAAATATTCGGCTGTTTTTTTTCCGTTAAAGCAATGACGCTCCATGCGTATATGCAAAGTTTTTATACCACGCATAACTAAAAAACTATCCATAGGGCCTGGATTTGCACCGCATGAGTTTAGAATAAAATAAAGTTGCTCATGCAATTTATCATCATTCACAATTAAAGCACCCATAACTACATCGCTATGCCCGCCTAAATATTTTGTAACGGAGTGCATTACAATATCAGCTCCTAATGCTAATGGATTTTGTAAATAAGGAGATGCAAATGTGTTGTCTACCGCTAATAGTAAATTATGTTTTTTTGCAATGGCGGAACAAGCAGCAATGTCTACTATTTTCATAGTAGGATTGGTAGGTGTTTCTGTCCAAATTAATTTGGTATTTTTATTTATATACTTAGCAATATTGTTGGCATCGTTTAAATCAATAAAGTGAAATTTTATACCATACGGCTCAAAAATTTTAGTAAACATACGGTAACTTCCGCCATACAAATCATCGCCTGTGATAACCTCATCACCCGGACGCAATAATTTCATTACCGCATCGGTTGCACCCATTCCACTTGAAAAACAAATACAATGTTTGCCGTTTTCTAAAGCTGCAATATTTTTTTGTAGTGCCTCGCGTGTTGGGTTTTTTCCACGCGCATAACCATAGCCTTTATTTTTGCCCGGACTTTCTTGTACGTAGGTCGAGGTTTGATAAATAGGTGTCATTATAGCACCTGTAGTTGGGTCTGGTTCGGCACCTGCGTGTATGGCTTTTGTTCCGAATTTATAATTTTTGTTATCCATGTTGTCTTAAAATTTATGTTGCAAGTTTAATCAATTATTGTCCGCAATTAGATTCTCTATATGCTTTTTTAATATCTGGGTTATCCATTATCTGAAAACTTAAAAAGGGATTTCCAAAAAGTTTACAATATTTAACGGGGTCTTGTTTTTTTACTTCGCTAAGTGCAAATGAAAATTTGTGTGAAAAGAATTTTTCGGGTACGTGCGATGCGATGGCAACATAAGCATAAAGTACTTTTACATCCTTAGTATTTAAATAAGGTTCTAAAAAGTCAGATGCAGATTTGTAATCTTTGCCACGTGCAAAAGCATAAGCAAGTTTAAGGGCATTTTGTTTACTACCACCCTCTTTAAAGTTGTAAAATGATTTTATTTTATCTATACAAGCTTGTCTTTGTTCTTCAGCACCCGGAACAGAATCAATGGCATCCATTATTTTAAATTGCCATTCAATATTTAAGCCATCAACTAATTTTTTCGGGATGTCTGATTTGTAGAGCGCGTCAATTTTGTTTTGCATATCGGTTTGGTCACTTTTACTTCCAAGACTACTATCTAATTGTATTTTACAAAAAAGCGCGTTGTAATTAATAGTGTTGTTTGTGCCGTCAATTTTCTGAAGCTCTTGTATGGTTTTATAATCTTCATCGATCACCACTTTATTATTTAAAATATAGTTGTAATAAATTTTATTCATTTGCAAGCCAACAAGTTTTGCATCGTTTGGAATTTCTAAAGCACTGAAACTTGTTTGCGCGTATTTTTTTTGTTTTACTTTTTGGGCTATATAATCCATTATACGGTAAGCCTGTTTAGCATTGCCCGCTTTTGCCACACGGTTAAATTGCACCACGCAAAACTTTTCTTCTTTTGCCCCACTAATGTCATAAGTAACATCCATTACCACTTGAGCAAAACGTTCTTTAGATAAGTAAGGCTCTAACTCTTCGGCTAAACCTTTTGTATTATTTATTTTATTAATGGCTTCGTGCTTGCTTAACTTGGTTAAATAATCATATTTACCATCTTCCATTTCCAATTGAAATAAACCCCATGAATCGTTTGTAACAATAATAGGCGATACTTTATTGTGTTGCATTTGCTCTAACACTTTTGTAACACTTTCAGCACGTTTATGTTGTAGTTTTGAATTGTTAACCGAGTCACCTTCTATTGAAGAGTAAGCGTATAAATATAATCCATCAATGTTAAAATCGGGCTCGTGCAATGCGTCAACAAAAGGCTTTACATCTTCTTGTTTAAATTCCGATTTATTTTTTGCAAACGGAATATTAAAAGTTAACAAAGCACTTTCTGATTTTGGTTCGTACGGTGGGTTTTTTGCCGCAAGACTTTCAGTCATTGGCAGCATTTCTATGGGTGTGCTGGCTTCATTATCTGTATATTCCATATAAGAACGTAGCACTGTTTTACAAACAAATCCATTTTGTATTACTAGTAAATTCAATTCATAATCACCTGTTATTCCTTTCGGAAAAACACCCATCTCAACCCGTAATTTGTTTGGCTTTTTATTTTTCTTTTTTGGGTCATCCAAAGGCACTAAGTTTTTAGCAAACAACTTATCTTTTTTTATAACCTTCAACATTACGCCTTTGTTACGCATATTATTGTCCATAATATTATAATCTGCTTGGCTGTATTGGTCTTTTTGTACAATATCTACGGCAAGCCCATCTGTAGGTCGTTTCAATAATTTTTTCAGATAACGAATATTACTGTATTCTAAATAAACCTTATCGCCTTCAACTGATAAACCGTTGTGTAAATTTTCGTAATCTTTAAAATTAGCGCAGTTTTTACAATTACGTGGGTCAGGGTCTTTTAATTTTTTTGATTTGGTGTTAAACGGCACTTTTAACTCTGCTTTATGTTTTACACCTCCATTAAAACTTTGGTAGTTGCCAAACATGGCAGATATATATACTCGTTTATCTCCTGCATCACTCACACAGTTAAGTCCTATATAAGTGTTAGCGGGATTCAAGATAATGTCTTTTTCTTTTTTACCCAATGTCCATTTTTCAAGCACGGCTTTTGCAATAACTGCCGGAGGTAATTGGTTTATGCCCTTGCCGAGCGGATTAAGAACAACCAACTCTTGCCCGTGTGGGGTGGCACCTGCTTTTTTCAAATTTTTAGGTGTTGTTTTTGGCAAATCTTTAATGCCAAGGTTTTGGTCTTTCGCCATGTTAGACGAGCTTATAACAGAAGCCTTAATAAGTATATCATTACGCTCTATGCTATCCAATCCGTTTTCTATTCTAAATGTGTTTATGCCTTTTACAATAAGCATATTTAGTGAATCGTAATTATAGGCAGAAAAGCCATCGTTATTTAAACTTTTTTGCGCTTGCAATGCCTGCGTAATAAGAAAAATAAAAACTAATAAATAATTGCGAAAAGTCACCCGATAGATATTTGGTGCAAGTTTACAAAACGCTTTCTTTTTACAAAACTTAATTTGTGTAACTAAGGTTATTTCTATCTTTGCGCCGCCATGCAGTTCGAAATAAATACCGAATTAATACACGAGATACAATCTTTGGTTGAAAACAAGGATAATGCTGGTATACAAGCTTTTTTGCACGATTTATTTCCAGCCGATATAGCTGAAACGCTTAATCACCTGGATTTTAAAGAGGCTCAATATATTTATGAACTTTTAGATGAAGAAACCTCATCGGCTGTTTTAATTGAGCTGAGAGAGGAATTACGTGAAGAGTTATTAGCCTCATTTTCAAGTAAAGAAATTGCGGAAGAAATCGACAACCTTGATTCGGATGATGCTGCCGATGTAATAAATGAACTGCCTGAAGACAGGCAAACTGAAGTACTATCACATATAGAGGACGTTGAGCAAGCCGGAGATATAGCCGACTTACTTTCTTTTGAAGAAGATACCGCAGGCTCTTTAATGGCTACGGAGTTGGTGCGGGTAAATCATTCTGACACGGTAACGGCTTGCATAGAGGAAATTAGACAACAAGCCGAAAGTGTTGATGTAATGTATGCCGTTTATGTAGTTGATGAAAAAGAGCGTTTGGTAGGGATGTTATCATTAAAAAAACTGCTAATTGCCAGACCTGATACGCGCATTGAAGAAATTTATGATAGAGATGTTATACAAGTAACTACGTCTGCCCATACGGCTGATGTGGCCGAAATAATGCAAAAATATGATTTGGTAGTGGTGCCTGTTGTTGATACTATTGGGAGACTTGTGGGGCGAATTACCATTGATGATGTAGTAGATGTGATTCGTGAGGAAGAGACAGATGAGGCGCATAAAATGGCCGGTATCGAAACATTTGATGAGCCATATATGAACATGCCTTTTTTTGATATGATTAAAAAAAGGGCAGGTTGGCTAGTTATACTTTTTATTGGAGAAACACTTACCGCTACCGCTATGGGCTTTTTTGAAGGGCAATTAGCAAAAGCAGTTATATTAGCCCTTTTTGTGCCACTTATTATTTCAAGTGGAGGTAACACAGGTTCGCAGGCATCCACACTTATAATACGTGCCATGGCATTAGGCGAAATTAGTTTTAGAGATTGGTGGCGTATTTTAAAAAAAGAATTTGCTGTTGGTTTAACATTGGGTCTTTTACTTGGTTTGGTAGGCTTTTTACGAGTAGCACTTTGGTCTTCTTTTTCAACTATTTATGGCCCGCATTGGGCATTAATTGGCTTAACTGTTGCTGCAACCCTTGTAGGCGTGGTGCTTTGGGGTAATTTAGCTGGCTCGTTACTTCCTGTACTATTAAAGCGCATTAAATTAGATCCTGCTGTTTGTTCGGCTCCATTCGTAGCAACCTTAGTTGATGTAACAGGATTGATTATCTATTTTACAACGGCCACAATTATTCTTCGAGGCATTTTACTGTAAAAATATCTGTTCAAACCAACAAGTTAGGAATGCTTATCTTTGGGTTTTTAAATATTTCTTATGGAAAGCATTAGGCAAAGCAAAGTAGGCAAATTAGTGCAAAAAGAGTTGGCCGAAATTTTTAGAAGTGAAGCACGCAACCTTTTTGGTGGTGCGTTTATTACTGTTACCGTTGTGCGCCTTACACCCGATATGGGTTTGGCAAAAGTGTACCTAAGTATAATGGATAAAAACAAAGAAAATATTTTAAAAACGGTAACCGAACACACCAGCGAAATTCGTAAACGATTGGGTAATATGGTGGGTAAACAATTACGTATTGTGCCTTCTCTTGTTTTCTATATCGACGACTCTTTAGATTATGCCATGCGCATAGAAGACCTTCTAAAAAAATAAGTATTTGAATGTTGCTCTCTACATAGCCCGCAGGTATTTTGTAGCAAAAAAATCAACTAATGCCATAACGGTTATCAGTTGGATATCGGTGCTTGCCATAGCTGTAGGTACAAGTGCATTAATCATTATTCTTTCAGGCATGAATGGATTAACCGGATTGGTACAAACCTTATACAATTCTTTTAATCCCGATATAAAAATTACAGCCACCAGCGGCAAAATTTTTGCAGCTAACGATGCATTTATTGCAGATATAAAAAATGTAAATGGGGTAGCCTATGTAAGCAAAACGTTGGATGATAACATGTTGCTTAAATTTAACGACCAATTACAAATTACCCATATAAAAGGCGTAGATGAAAATTTTACAGATGTTACTCGTTTTGATACATTGGTGGTTGAAGGAAAATATTTTTCTCCTGAAAAAAATAACCAACTTGTTTTAGGTAAAGGGGTAGCTTATCGCTTGGGGGTTGGTTTAAGTAATGTGTTTACACCGGTTAGTGTTTTTTGTCCTAAACGTGGAGTCTCAGAAAGCCTAAATCCTGAAGATGCTTTTAATGAAGAAAAATGCCATGCGACAGGTTTTTTTTCTATTAATGATGATTTTGATTTTACATACGGATTAATGAGTTATGAAACTGCTCGAAAATTGCTTCAGTATCCTGCAAGTACGGTTACTGCTTTAGAAATTGGTTTAAGACCTAATGCTGATATGGATGCTGTAAAAAAGGAAATTCAAAAAATTATCGGAAATAAATATCAGCTAAAAAACAAGTACGAGCAAAACGATGTGCTTTTTAAAACATTGAAAACCGAAAAACTTTGGACTTTTATTATTCTGGCTTTTGTTTTATTAATTGCCACCTTTAATATAATTGGGGCACTTACTATGCTTATTATCGAAAAGAAAAAAGATGTACAAACACTTTCTGCAATGGGTGCTGATGCGAGTTTGATACGGAAAATTTTTATGACCGAAGGCTTGATGATTGTTTTTATAGGGGCATCCATCGGTATTTTAATAGGATATGGTTTGTGTTTACTGCAACAGCATTTTGGTTTTGTATCTTTTGAAGAAGGTTATATTGTAGATGCTTATCCTATTGAAGTTCGCTTTAGCGATTTTGTATTAATTATGGCAACCGTATTATGTACGGGTTTTATAGCGGCCATTTATCCGGTAAGGGTGTTTACTAAACAAAATCTTTTTCAGGAAAATTAATTTTAAGCCTGGTCTAGTTTTTTCTTCACCTCATCAACTATTCTAAGCACAGCCGGACAAACCAAGGTGTTTTTATAAGTAAGGTCTAAAATTTGGTACATGTTTTTTCTATCTGTATGCGGATACTCTCTGCAGGCAGTTGGCCTGTCTTCATAAACGCTGCAATAATTATCATCTCCTAAAAACGGGCAAGGAGCTTGTTTTAATACATAGTCTTCATCCTCATCTATTTTCAAATATGTATCAATAAACTCATAGGGTTTCATGCGCAGGCGTTTAGCTACACGATCAATGTCTTTTTGGTAAAAAATAGGACTGGTAGTTTTACAACAATTGGCGCAGGTTAAGCAATCTATTTCTTCAAAAGCTTCTTCGTGTGCTATATGAAAAACATCATCGAGGTTTCGGAACCTTTTTGATTTTAATTTGTTTAAGAAGGCTTTGTTAGCAGCACTTTGCGATTTAGCTTTACCGAAAAAGGAGGGTAAGTTCATTTACTTTTTTACAATTACAAAAATATCCTCGTTATCTCTTTTCATCAAATATGTTTCGCGGGCAAATTTTTCTAAACTTTTTTGGTTGGTGTGTAATTCTTCAATGGCCTGATTGTTTGTAATAATTTCCTGAAGATAATAATTGCGTTCTTTCTCTAATTTTAAAACCTGTTGTCTTAAATCGTATTGAGTAAAAATATCGTTTCTGTCGAAAAAAGTAAGCCACACCACTAAACCAACAATGGTTAGCAGGTACTTATTAGTTATAACAGAAAATATTTTCTTAAACATGTTACAAAGATACGGGCTTAACAGACTAATACAGAAATAAAACGCTTTGTTTATGAATAACGACCTGTTAAAAAGCGCTTTTTAACTTAACTTCTATGTTTTGGTATGTTGATAGACTATCAATGGCAGCATCTATTTTCTTTATCCAACTTATTTGGGCGTCATGCGCCATCGAGGAATTGGTTTCATCATCATATTTATCTTGATAAGCATCCATCTCTAAATCAATTATTTTGTGCAGCGAATCTAATTTTTGCTGCGCGTCTTCCTCATTACGTACTTTTATTTCGGAGAGTTGTTTCCTCAATTTTCGGGCATAAAGTTCTACAATATCAAAGTGTTTTTGCTCGTGAGCCAAAAGAGCATCATCAATCCAATGACTTTTCCATGAATCTTTAGGGTAAAAAAGTGCTTTAACAGTTGCAATAATATTTCCCGATGAAGTTTTAGATACATTTCTATACATGCTATATACGGTAGATGCTGCCGCAAATCTCTTTTGTCGTTTGCCCTGATAATCATCCCAGGTTAGTTTTCGGTTTTTTTGCCATACTATAACCTCTTCTTTCCCATCATCTCGTACAAAAGACGTGTTGGTGCAACTAACCAATAGCAATATGATGAAATAAAAACGCATCTATTTTTTTCTTATTAAAGTTATGCCATCACGTAAAGGCAGCATAACTTTTTCTACTCGAGTATCTTTTGCCACCTTTTCGTTAAAAGCTTGCATGTTAAGTGTGTCTGTATCATCATTAGCTATTAAATCAAGTACCTTGCCACTCCACAAAACATTATCTGCCATTATTAAACCGCCACTTTTAAGTTTATCAAAAACCAAATCGTAGTAAAGTGGGTAGTTTTTTTTATCGGCGTCAATAAAAACTAAATCAAAAGTTTGGTATAAGTTTGGGATAACCTGCGGCGCATCGCCCGAAATAAATTCTATCTTATTTTTATATAAAGATTTTGAAAAAAAATCTTGAGCAATAATTGACGTTTCAGGATTATTATCTAGTGTAATTAATCTGCCTTTTTCGGTTAAACCTTTTGCCAGGCATAATGCCGAATAACCTGTAAAAGTTCCAATTTCAAGAATATAAGTAGGCTTTATAAGTTGCGACATCATGGATAAAAATACACCCTGTAAATGTCCGCTAAGCATGCGTGGTTTTAGGGTTTTTAAATGGGTTTGCCGTGCAATTTCTTTTAATAAAAGGTCTTCGCTATCGCTATGTTGGGTACAATAAGTAGTTATATTATCTATGTTAACATCCATAATACAAAGTTAAAAAAATGAGCGAAGAGAGAGATGCAGTCATACAGATAAAAATATATCTTTGTACATGCAAGAAGGAAAATTAATCATATTTTCTGCCCCATCGGGCTCAGGTAAAACAACTCTTGTAAGGCACTTGCTGTCTGTAATGCCCGATAAATTGCAATTTTCTATTTCAGCAACCAGCCGCCCAAAAAGAGGGGTAGAGTTAAACGGCAAAGATTACCATTATTTAACAGTTGAGGAGTTTAAAGAGAAGATAAAAAACAACGAATTTTTAGAATGGGAAGAGGTTTATGCCGGCACACACTACGGTACTTTACGTAGCGAAGTTGAGCGTATTTGGAAAGAAGGTAAAAATGTAATTTTTGACATTGATGTGCAAGGCGGTTTAAACCTGAAACATCAGTTTGGCGATAAGGCATTAGCTGTGTTTGTAATGCCACCTTCTATAAAAATATTAGAACAACGATTAAACTCTCGTCAAACAGATAGCCCTGAAAGCATTGCACTGCGTGTAGAAAAAGCAGAACAAGAGCTACAAACCGCTAAATTATTTGATTGTTTTATTTTAAATGAAGATTTAGCAACTGCCTGTAAAGAATGTGAGCGAGTGGTAAATGAATTTTTGAGTAAGAAATAATTAAAGATTATTTGCTTTAACTACTAATTCAGCCACATCAAGCACTTTAGTTTTATCTTCTTTATTAAAATGCTTTACTCCATCCGTCATCATGGTGTTACAAAACGGGCAACCCACCGCAATTACATCGGGGTTTTCTGCTAAGGCTTCTTCAGTACGTTCTACGTTAACTTCTTTGCTTCCTTTTTCGGCTTCTTTAAACATTTGAGCACCACCAGCACCACAACACAAACCTTTTGCTTTGCTTCGTTTCATTTCAACTAAATCAACATCTAAACTTTTTATTACATCACGTGGTGCTTCGTAAACATCATTAGCACGACCTAAATAACATGGATCGTGGTACACAATTTTCTTTCCTTTAAATTCCCCACCTTCAACTTTTAGTTTTCCTTCATTAATAAGCTCTTGCACTAATTGAGTGTGGTGTATTACTTCATACTGCCCGCCTAATTGCGGATACTCATTTTTAATGGTGTTAAAGCAATGCGGGCAACCGGTTACAATTTTTTTTATGCTGTAGTTGTTTAACGTAGTAATGTTTTGCATGGCTTGCATCTGAAACAAAAATTCATTACCGGCACGTTTAGCAGGGTCGCCTGTGCAGCTTTCTTCCATGCCTAAAATGGCAAACTTAATATTTACATGATTTAATATACGAACAATGGCGCGCGTAATTTTTTTTGCTCTGTCATCAAAACTACCCGAACAACCAACCCAAAAAAGAATTTCAGGCGTTTCTCCGCTTGCAGCCATTTCGGCCATAGTACTTACTTTAATTGTATCGCTCATGTTATATTAAGATTCAAAAACTTCTATACTGGCATCTTTTTTTATTAAATCGGTAAATTTACCTTCGTAGCGTGTAGCACGCACCATGTGGTTATCTATCCAATGATAATTACCGCCACGTGGTTTACCCATTAACAAGCCATGATATTTAAAATTGTTATCGGCTAACCATTTTTCGGTTACTATGCGATGTGCTTCGGTACGCGAAGTGAAAAATGTAATAATGTGCCCTTCATCAAACCATTTATTTAAAGTTTCCAATGCATCGGGATAAACTTTTGCATGCGGCATACGCTCAGGTTCTTCGTTAGGTATATCATCGCAAACTGTACCATCAATGTCAATTAAATAATTTTTAATATGACTTGGCAGTACCGGAGAAATTTTTTGTCCGTTTTCTTCTTTTTGAATTAAACTTTTGTTTGTCATATAAAATTATTTTACTGGTTTACAGTTACTTGCAAATTCTTTTGATTTTTTCCAATATGAACCATTGTCAACATCTTTTAACTCATCTATATTTTCCCAAAAGGATTTCCTGAATTCTTCTTTTTCGTTAAATACAAAGTAAAAATGCCATTGAAAAAGATAAATAGCATGATCTTTATCAACTTCAAATTCACTTGTATATAAAGCTACTTCTTCAAGTAAAGCAAGAAATTTAAGTTTAACTTTTGTATAATCTTTTTTACCTATTTCATTAGTTTGATTTGAATTCATTAAATCAAATAAATTGAGTAAGTCCTCGCTGTCAATAAATTTTCTCCAAATAAAGCTAAGGTTTTGCAGCCTCTTAAATTTTTGTTGCTTATTATATTGATATAGACCTATAAAAAGCCCAATTGCTCCAATAATTCCACCAATTATAATTACTACCAATTTTATTAATTCCATGATATTATTTTTTAATTTTCGTTTACCCAATTAGCTCTATCGGCAGGAGAGAATTGCCAAGGGGCA